>OLJF01000034.1_pt1 | contig 252305 bp, 265 predicted proteins | sample 1609751 | NCBI WGS metagenome assembly OLJF01 (sample SAMEA4350171, study PRJEB24818) | metagenome | biome: human; feature: gut; material: faeces | place: Denmark | collected 2013-09
AAAAAAAGAAAAGGTATGGGCATGAGTCCCATATTTTAATTTATTTTATCAAAATTTTTCTAAAAAATAAAAAAATTTTTAAATCAAAAAAATAAATTCAAAAAAGACTGTTGAACAAAATATTTTTTTATACTTTGTCAACAGTCTGATTAAAACTCATACTATATAGTATGAGTTTTAATTTTTTTATTTGTATGAAAGAGAGTGAATTAATTGTTAAAAAAAATAAAAGAATTTTTGAATAGGGGAATAATAAATGATAAAGAGGTAAATTTAAAAAAAGCAAAAGAGATTTTAGACAAAACCAATGGAGTTTTATTAGATGTAAGAAGTCATCAAGAATATAATGAAGAACATTTGCCAGGAGCTATAAATATAAACTTATATGATTTAAAAAAAGAAATAACAGACAAAATAAAAAATAAAGAAACAACGATTGTTGTTTATTGTTCTTGCGGAGTGCGCAGTAAAAAAGCAAAAGAGATACTTGAAGAATTAGGATATACTGAAGTATATAATTTGAAAGAAGGGTTATACTGTTACAGAAAGGAGCTTTAAGCTTGAATGAAATCGTTTTGCTTTAAAACAAACAACATAAGAATACTAGAATATATACTAAAAAGAATTGATGAAATTGATTTTGAAAATTTAATTTATTCAAAAAATAAATTTAGTATTTATGAAAATGTAATTATTCATTATTTTGGAAACGATAATGAAGCATATTATGAATTTTTAAGCAAACTACTAGAAGAAATAGTTATTGAATTTTTTGAAGAGAAAATTTTGAAGCAATTAATAAATTATAACTATTTTTATTTTGACGAATATGAAAAAATAAAAATATTAGAAAATAGTATTCAAATAATTGAGCCAGAAGAATGTATTAAATATATATCTGAAAACAAATATGTTAAAGAATATTTAAAACAAAATAAAAGTATGATATTAGAAGGATTCATATACTTTAGGTTAAAAAATTATATAAGTTATTTAGACAATATAATAGATTATGCAGTAAATCAATTTATAATAGAAAAAGAATATAAGGAATTTATAAGTTTACTTAAAGTATATGTAGATTCAAAGCCAACACAATATAAATTATTACATTTAATTTATATAAATGGCGAATCTATTTTATTAGACGAGAAGAAGAATATAGTATCAGTATCCGAAAATATATATAATGCAAAATATTTATCAGATATATCTTTTTCATCAAACGATTTTGCATTAAATACTTTATTGACATTATTGCCTGAAAAAATTGAAATACATTTAATTGACGATGAAGATGAGTTTATAAATACATTGAAATTGATTTTTGATGGACGAATTTTTATATGCAAAGATTGTGAAATATGTAAAATATATAAAATATTAAATAGTTCTCAAATAATACGTAAGTGAGTTGATAGTGAAAACATAGTACCCTATTTACTATTTTGAAAATATGTGATATAAATATATTATCAAAATAATGGAGGTTATTATGGAACAAGAAAAGAAAAAGCTAATTACAATATTAGTACCAGCATATAATGAACAAGAAGTTTTACACTTATTATATGATAGACTAGTAAAACTAATGAATGAAAACACAGGCTATGATTTTGAAATATTATTAGTTAATGATGGAAGTAAAGACAAGACTTTTGAAATCATGCAAGAATTAAGAGAAAAAGACAAAAGATTTTGCTATTTAAACTTATCTAGAAACTTTGGAAAAGAAACAGCAATGATAGCAGGATTAGATTATTGCAAGGGAGATGCAGTAGTAATAATAGATGCAGACTTGCAAGATCCACCTGAGTTAATTCCTGAGATGATAAAATATTGGGAAGAGGGCTATGATGATGTATATGCTAAAAGAAAATCTAGAGAAGGAGAAACATGGCTTAAAAAATTTACTTCAAAAATGTATTATAAAGTATTACAAGGCTTCACTAGAATTGAAATACAAAAAGATACTGGAGATTTTAGATTACTTGACAGACGTTGTGTAGAAGCATTGAAATCAATGAGAGAAAATCAAAGATATACTAAAGGTTTATTTAGTATAATTGGATACAATAAAAAGGAAATATTGTATGATAGAGATCCAAGAGCAGCAGGTCAAACTAAATGGAACTATGGAAAACTTATAGATTTATCAATTGATGGTATTACATCATTCACAACATCACCATTGAGATGGGCAGCAATTTTAGGAATAATGATATCTGGAGTTGCGTTTATATATATGATATATATAATAATAAAAACCTTGGCTACAGGAATTGATGTACCAGGTTATGCATCTTTAATGGTAGTTATATTATTCTTAGGTGGAATACAACTAATTTTCTTAGGAATTATTGGTGAGTATTTAGGAAGAACATTTAATGAAAGCAAACATAGGCCATTATATTTTATTGAAAGATATAATGAAACAAAAGAAACAAATGAACACTTAAATAAGTAAAAAATATGCCAATGGAAATTTCCGTTGGCTTTTTCTATTTATAAATCATATAGTTAATTTCAGGGAATATACAATCTTTTTTAGAAACATCTTTCAAAAATTCAAGATAATCTTCATCAATCTTATCATTTACTAGACCATCATATAACCTGTTAAACCTACCAACATGATCTTTAATACGCTTTTTAGCATAATCTACCATTGTACCGTTTGTAATAATAAATAACCAGTCACTGCTTTGAGCTAACAATACTTCTCTAGCACATTGATTCAATATTTTCTTTTTTAATTTATCCTTTTCATCTGGAAATTTATTTGCAAGTTCAACCATTTTATTTCCAATATCATGCAAGTATTTATGGGCATAATCATTTGTTTGATTTAGCCAAACTTCGCTATAACCATTAGCACCCCAACTAGAACGACAAGGAGTACATACTTGCATAGAAGGATATTTATCAATATATTCGCTTGGTGTGATTAACTTAAAATTACAGTTGTCATAATAAACTTTTTTAAATAAAACATATAACCAATCAGGACCTTCATACCACCAATGACCGTATAATTCAGCGTCATAAGGACATGTAATAATAGGAGGGTTAGATGTTAGTTTAGACAATTCATTAATTTGTTTAACTCTACTATCAAAAAAGTGACCAGCTTGTTTTTCAATACTGTCTTGAGCCCATTGCAAGTTATAATAGTCTTTTTCACAATCTTTACCGGTAATTCTATAATATTTAATACCAGTATGAACTCTAACTCCATTTGAAGCAATATAAGGCTTTATATAATCATAAGGAGCATCATAACCAATATCTCTATAAAATTCTCTATAATTAAAGTCACCAGGGTAACCATTTATTGAGCTCCATACTTGCCTTGATGATTCAATATCCCTACCAAAAGCAACAATTCCTTCAGGCGAAACAATTGGAGCAAAAGTTCCAAAGACAGGAGTAGGGTTGGCATATAAAATACCATGAGTTTCTGTAATTATATATTTAATACCAAATTCTTTTAAATATTTGTCTGCTTCTGGAATATAACCACATTCAGGAAGCCATATTCCATTAGGATTTTTACCAAAATATTTTTTATAAGTTTGAACGCCAACAGCAATTTGAGCTCTTACAGTTTTTTCATTTACATATAATATAGGAAAATAGCCGTGAGTTGCGCCACAAGTAATAATTTCTAAAACACCTATATCTTGAAAATGCTTAAATCCTTGAATTAAATTACAATTGTATACATCTCTAAATAAATGTAAATCATTAGAATAACGATTTAAATAATACTTAGAGAGTTCATTTTCTTTTGGATTACCTTTTGTTCTTTCTATTTCTTTTTTAGCAAGTTCAATATGTGTGTTTAAATATTTTATATATCTTTTTTGTAAAAGCTTATTATCAAACATATTTAAAAGAGGAGGAGTAAGTGACATTGTAATTCTAAAGTCAACTTTCTCCTTCTCTAATTTTGTGAAATTTGTTAATAAAGGTAAATATGTTTCTGAAATAGCTTCATATAACCATTGCTCTTCTAAATAGTCTTCACTCTCTGGATGGTGTATAAAAGGTAAATGAGCATGCAATATGAAACTAACATAACCTTTTTCTTTATTCATGAGAAATTCTCCAATCTATATATTTTTAAGAAGACATTTTAGAAGAAGTTAAATCTGTATCTAATTTGTTTTCTGACAATTCATTTTTATAAATTTCTTTATATAAATCATAAATATTGTAAATTCTACCTACATTTTTCATAAACGATAAAGAAGATACATCTTTTGATTCGATTTGATTATTTTTTATGTTTTTAAAAAATATTGTTTTACCTAAACTATCAAATAAAATATGGTCATTAGGAGTTTGCAAACCATTTGAAGATGTTATGAAAATAGTTTCATGATTTGAAGTGTTATCTTTAGGTTTTCTGAATAAAACAACATCATATTTACAATCACTATCTGGAATATGTATATACCAACTATTAGCAAAGTCATTAATTTCTACTTCAAAAGAATAATTTTTTGTTTGATTAGTAACTGTTAGGTAAGGTACAGTATTATTAAAAAAGTCTTCTCCATATTTATTTATATAGTTGATTCTATCTTCTGCAGAAATATCCCAATATACAAAAAGAATAGTAGGAGTTTGAGCTAATATTTTTACAATTGTTTGATTATATAAGTTTGGTAAATCGTAATATTCAATAATAGGTTTCTTTTTAGTTGATGATTTTCTTGCAGGAGTTTTCTTAGCACTAGTTTTCTTAGTAGAAGCAGTGGCTGCTTTTTTAGTACTACTAGTTTTCTTTTTTGAAGAAGTTGCTTTGACAGTAGTTTTAGCAGTTTTAGTGCTCTTAGTAGTTTTAGTATTAGCTTTTTTTGAAACCGTTTTTTTCTCTTCAATTATTTCTTCTTTAGCTTTTCTTGGCATCTTATCCTCCGTTTATATCTCGAACATTTATATCTATATTATACTATATCAAAATGCAAATAAATTCAAGAGATAATGGTAAAAAAATATTAAATAATTTTGTAAAAAAATGTTTACTTTTGTTGTAAAATTATATACAATAATTGAAAGAAAAATGTAAAAACCAAAAGATAAAAATAGAAAGGGGTTAATTTTTTGATGAAAATATTAATGCTAACTTGGGAATATCCACCAAGAATTGTAGGAGGAATTGCAAGAGTAGTACATGACTTATCAAAAAGATTAATAAAAGATGGCCATGAAGTAACTGTAATTACATATAAAGAAGGAGACTTGCCAGAATATGAAAATGATAAAGGAGTTGAAGTATATCGTGTAGAAAACTATATGATACATCCTAATAGTTTTATAGACTGGACATTACAACTAAACTTTAATATGGTTGCTAAAGCTGCCGAGCTTATAAATAAAAACGGAAAATTTGACGTAATACATGCACATGATTGGCTAGTTGCTTCTAGTGCAAAAACTCTAAAACAATCTTATGGAATACCATTGGTAGCAACTATACATGCAACAGAATCTGGAAGAAATTCTGGAATACATAATGATTCACAAAGATATATAAATGATACAGAGTGGCTATTAACTTATGAAGCAACAGAAGTAATAGTTAATAGTAACTTTATGAAAGGACATGTACAAAGCTTATTTGGACTTCCTTTTGACAAAATAAATGTAGTTCCAAATGGAATAAACTTAACAAACTTTAATGGAATTGAAAGAGATTATGAATTCAGAAGACAATATGCAATGGATAATGAAAAAATTATTTTATATGTTGGAAGATTAGTTTATGAAAAAGGAATTCAACATTTAATTTCTGCAATGCCAAAAATAATACAAGGATATAATGATGTAAAACTTGTAATTGCTGGAAAAGGTGGAATGCTTGATGATTTAAAAGCACAAGCAGAAGCAATGGGAATAGCAAATAAAATTTACTTTACAGGTTACTTAAATGCAAAACAAGTACAAAAAATATATAAATGTGCTGATGTAGCAGTATTTCCAAGCACTTATGAACCATTTGGAATAGTAGCACTAGAAGGAATGTTGGCAGGAGTTCCAACTGTTGTTTCTGACATTGGTGGACTAGACGAAATAGTAGACCATGGAATAAATGGAATGAAAAGCTATGCTGGAAATCCAAATTCAATTGCAGACTCTGTACTAACAGTATTGTATGATAAACAATTAGCAGCAGCAATGGCAAAAAAAGCAAAACAAAAAGTTAAAGAAGAATTTAATTGGAATAAAATTGCACAAGATACACATTATATATATGAAAAAGCTATTTGTAAAACAGTTGCAGAAAAACAAAAACAAGAAATTGCACAAGAAAATGCCCAAAAAGCTAAAAAAGCTAACAATTCTGAAACAGAGATTACAAATTTACTTAGTTTTCAGAAAAAACATGCTTATGCATAGAAAGTTAGGAAGGAGCAAAGTCAGCTATGCAAGTATATGATACAGCTAATAAACTAGCACAAGAGATAAGAGATTCGGAAGAATATAAATTATACAAAAAAAGAAAAGACGAAATACAAAATGATTCTGAAAAAAAGCAAAAAGTAGAAGAATTTGAAAAATTAAGATATGAAGTACAATTAATGGCATATACAGGTGAACAAAAAGACGAAGAAAAAAACAAAAAATTAGAAGAAATGTATAAAACATTAGTAGAAAACAAAGATATTAAAGAATATTTTGATTTAGAAGTAAAATTCAATATAATGATTGCAGATGTTAACAAAATAATTGCAGAAGCAATAAAAGATGTATTATAAAAATATTCAAAAGAGTAAAAGTCGTTAAGGAAGCTCTAAAGAGCTTTTTTGACGATTTTTTAAATGCTTTTATGAGTAAAATAAGGAGGTCAAATATGGAATATATCTTAATAATATGTATAAGCTTAATAACTTTAGCAGTTTTAAAATTTGTGTGGGGAATCAGAATAAAAGATATAAAACTCTTAAAAGAGCTAGGCTTTGATAAAAAACTAAATGAGATAACAAATAAATTACCGGAAAATAGAGAAATATGTAACGATATTTTAAAAATATTAGGAAACGAAAATGTAAATGTGAAAGAAAATGAAGGAAATCAAGCAAGTTTATATATTGCAATATCCAATTCAATTATAATTGCTAATATAAAAAATACATTTACTCGTGTACAAACTATTGCACACGAATGCTTACATTCTGTTCAAAATAGAAGGACCTTAATTTTTAATTTTATATTGTCAAATTTATACATAATTTATTTTATATCTATAATTATTTTAACCATTTTTAAACTGAATCCATGCAAAATTTATATAGGATTTGGTTTTGTAATTTTAGGATTTATTCAATATACTATTAGATCATATTTAGAAATGGATGCAATGATAAAAGCACCAGTACTAGCTGAGAAATATATACAGCAAAAAAATACTTTAACTAATGAAGAGCAAAAAGCAATATTTGACAATTATAAAATTATAAATACTATAGGAATAAAATTAAGTAACTATTCGTTAATAGCAAATCAGTTTATAAAATTAATAATTTATTTAATTGCTTGCATGATATTCTAAGTAAAAATTATAGAAATATTAATATTTCTGTAATTTTTTTTCAAATTTCATTGCTATCTCTTTTAAATTTGCACATTTTGTTGTACAATATTACAAATTGTATAATATATAGGAGAAAGTAATGAATAAAAAATGGGAAATATGTAAAATCAATGAAGAAGATATAAATAAAATATGTGAAGAAAATAACTTAAGCCAATTAATTGGTAGTATACTTGCAAGTAAAAAAATCATTAGTAAAGATGAAATAAGAGAGTTTTTAAATCCTACAAGAGATGATTTTCATGACCCATTTTTGATGCCTGACATGGAGAAAGCTGTTGAAAGAATATTAATAGCAATACAAAATAAAGAAAAAATTATTATATATGGAGACTATGATGTAGATGGTATAACTAGTGTAACAGTACTTAAGAAATTCTTAGAAGAACAAGGTCTTAAAACAGGAGAATATATACCTAATAGATTAAATGAGGGCTATGGACTAAATAAAGAAGCTGTAAAAAATATTTCAGAACAAGGATATACTTTAATAATTACTGTTGATTGTGGAATATCATGTATAGAAGAAATTGAATATGCAAAAGAACTTGGAATGGAAGTAATAGTTACAGATCACCATGAACCAGGAGAAATAATTCCAGATTGCTTAGCTGTTGTGGATGCAAAAAGAAAAGACAATAAATATCCATTTAATCAATTAGCCGGAGTTGGAGTTGTATTTAAACTTATACAATCAATTTCACTAAAATTAAATTTAGAAGCAAAAGAGTATTTAAAATACTTAGATATTGTTTGTGTCGGTACAATTTCAGATATTGTACCATTAATAGATGAAAATAGAGTTATAACAAAACTAGGACTTAAACTAGTTGAAAAAACTAGAAATATTGGATTAAAAACTTTACTTGAATCTACAGGTTATAAGGAAATAAATTCTACTACAATTTCTTTTGGAATTGCTCCAAGAATAAATGCTTGTGGAAGAATGGGAGAAGAAAAAGAAGCATTAGAATTATTTTTAACAAATAATATACAAGAAGCAAAGCAAATTAGTGAAAGATTAAATCAGTACAATATAGAAAGACAAGAAACTGAAAAACAAATATTTAAACAAGCAATACAAGAAATTGAAGAAGAAAATAAAGATGTGCCATGTATTATACTTGGAAAAGAAGGATGGCATCACGGAATTATAGGAATTGTGGCTTCAAAGGTCACAGACATATATTTTAAGCCAAGCATTTTAATATGTTTTGAAGGAGAAGAAGGCAAGGGCTCTGGAAGAAGTATACCAGGGTTTGACTTACACGATGCTGTTATGAATTGCAATACTTATGTAGAAAAATTTGGTGGACATAGTATGGCAATAGGAATAAATGTAAAAAAAGAAAATTTTGAAAAATTTAAGAAAGAATTTGAAGAATATGTTCAAAATAGCCATATTAATGATATAATACCAATTATAAAAATTGATAAAGAAATAGATTTAAGAAAAATAAACATCCAAGATATAAGAGATTTAAAACTATTAGAACCTTATGGTGAGGCTAACAAAATGCCATTATTCTTAATTAAAAATATGAAAATACAATCAATACGTACTTTATCAGAAGGCAAACACATAAAACTAAAATTAGGAATTGATAATTATATTGCAGATGCAATTGGATTTAACATGGGAAATATAGCAGAACAATATTTAATAGGAGATAGAGTTGACGTTGTTGGAAGTTTAGAAATTAATGATTTTGGCGACAATGAAAATATACAAATCAACTTAAAAGATATAAGAAAAACAATTTAACTAAAAAGAGAGGAGTGAATAATATATGTCAGAAATAAAAGAAATAACAATAGAGGATGTAATAACTACAACTAAAAAGAATAATAGAAAATCAGATAGTAAACTTATAAGAAAAGTATACAATTATGCAAAAGCACATCACGAAGGGCAATTAAGAAAATCGGGTGAACCATATATTATTCATCCAGTACAAGTTGCATATATATTATCAACATTAGGATTAGATGATAGCACAATTTGTGCTGCACTTTTACATGATGTTGTAGAAGATACTGATATAACTAAACAAGACTTAGAAAATGAATTTGGAAAAGAAATTGCAGAATTAGTTGATGGTGTAACAAAACTAAGTAAATTAAAATATGCAAGCATGGAAGAACAACAAGTAGAAAATTATAGAAAAATGTTCTTAGCAATGGGTAAGGATATAAGAGTTATATTAATAAAACTTGCAGATAGATTGCATAATATGAGAACATTAAAATATTTGACTCGTGATAGACAAATTGCAAATGCAAATGAAACCATGGAACTATATGCGCCACTTGCTAACCGTTTAGGTATGTATTCTTTAAAATGGGAATTAGAAGATTTATCATTTAAATATTTATATCCAGAAGATTATCGTGAATTAGTAGAAGGAATTGATCGTAAAAGAGAAGAACGTTTAAAATTCATTGATATGATTATGGACCAAATAAGGGTGGCAGTAAAAAAACAACATATTGAAGCTGAAATTACAGGTAGAGCTAAGCATTTATATAGTATTTACCGTAAAATAAAAAGAGATAATATTACACTAGATCAAGTATATGACTTATTTGCTCTTAGAGTAATAGTTAATTCAATCAAAGATTGCTATGCAGTTTTAGGAATAGTACATGAGCTATATAATCCAATGCCAGGAAGATTTAAGGATTATATTTCAGTACCAAAACCTAATATGTATCAATCATTGCATACTACGTTAATAGGACCAAAAGGAACACCTTTTGAAGTCCAAATTCGTACATGGGACATGCACCGTATAGCTGAATATGGTATTGCTGCTCACTGGGCATACAAAGAGGCTAGCTTTATGGGAAATAAAAAAGCTAATGTAAAGGTTGAAGAAGATAAACTTTCATGGCTTCGTGAAACATTAGAGTGGCAAAAAGATATGCAAGACCCAGATGAGTTTTTAAATACATTAAAAACAGAACTTTTTGAAGACGAAGTATATGTGTTTACTCCAAAAGGAAAAATTATTGCACTTCCTAAAGGTAGTATACCAATTGACTTTGCATATTATATACATGCTGAAATAGGTAATCACATGACAGGGGCTAAAATAAATAGCAAAATGATGCCAATAGTAACTCAATTAAAAAATGGTGATATTGTCGAGATTATAACTTCAGATCAATCAAAAGGACCTAGTAGAGATTGGCTCAAATTTATTAAAAGTTCAACAGCTAAGAGCAAAATTTTGGCATGGTTTAAAAAGAATGACAGAGAAGAAAATATTGTAAAAGGTAAAGACTTAGTCGAAAAAGAAATAAAGAAAATTGGAATGACACATGCAGAACTTGCTAAACCAGAATATATGCAAGCAGCATTAGATAGATATAAATATTCTGAATTAGATGAAATGTACGCAAGTGTTGGATTTGGTGCAATATCTTCTGGAAAAATTGTTGCTAGAATGCTAGAAGAGTACAAAAAGGACCATCAAACAGAAAACTTAGATGAAAAATTAGAGGAACTTTCAAAAGGAAGAGCATATAAGCCAAAACCATCAAAAACAGGAATTATTGTTAAAGGAATAGATAACTGCTTAGTAAAATTATCAAAATGTTGCAACCCTGTTCCTGGAGATGAAATTGTAGGATACATTACAAAAGGAAGAGGAGTATCAGTACATAGAAAGGATTGCGTAAATGTAAACAATTTATTATCTGAAGAAAACAGAATGATAGATGTTTATTGGTATGAAGCAGAAAAAACTAGATATAGTGTTGATATCGAAATATTTGGTAATGAAAGAAGCGGATTATTAGCAGATATTATTAGAGAAATAGAAGGAACAAAAAGTAAATTACTAGCAGTAACTTCAAGAGCAAATAAAGAAAAAATTTCAATAACAGAAGTAACAGTAGAAGTAGAAAATATTGATGAATTGAATAAAATATTAAAACAGATTAGAAAAGTTGATAGTGTGTACGAAGTTAAGAGAAAGAAGTAAAGTGATTTTAAAAATAATCAGCAAAGTACGGAAAGGAAAAATAGTGATGATACTAAAACAGTTAAGAGTTAACAGTGGAACAATTTGCGAACTTACAAATTGTTATATTGTTCAAGATGAAAATACAAAAGAAGCTATGGTTATAGATCCAGGTGGAGAAGCAGAAAAAATTATTGAAATGCTAGACATACTACAGGCAAAACTAAAATACATATATTTAACACATTGCCATGGTGATCATATTGGAGCTTTAATAGAACTAAAAGATAAAAAAGGTGGAAAAATTTTAATACATAGAATAGATGCAGAAGGACTAAGCAATAAGAATATTAGTTTAACAGAATATGTTGGAATGGAAGATATTAATTTAGAACCAGATTCTATAGTAGATGACAATGATACAATACATATTGGAGATATAGAATTTAGAGTTATTCATACTCCTGGGCATACATCTGGAAGCAGTTCACTATATTGTGAACAAGAAAAGTTGTTATTTTCTGGTGATACATTGTTTTATGGAACATGGGGAAGAACGGACTTACCAACAAGTAGCTTTGATGATATTATTAATTCAATAACTGAAAAACTGCTAAAGTTACCAGATGATACAATAGTGTATCCACGGACATGGAAAGCCTACAATGATAAAAGAAGAAAGACCGATTTATGATGAGTTAAAACCAAGAGAAGAATAAAAAGAAAGGAAAGATGAATGTGATTACAGAACCAAGAACATTGGCAGGATTTATGGAATTGTTGCCAAATGAACAAATATTGTTTGAACAAATGAAACAAAAAATAGAAAAAACATATCAACGTTTTGGTTTTTTACCACTAGATACACCTATACTAGAATTATCAGAAGTGTTATTGGCAAAAGCTGGTGGAGAAACTGAAAAACAAATTTACCGCTTCACAAAAGGAGATACAGACATATCAATGAGATTTGATTTAACAGTACCTCTTGCAAAATATGTAGCTAAAAACTATGGAAATTTAAGTTTCCCATTTAGAAGATATCAAATAGGAAAAGTATATAGAGGAGAAAAAACACAAAAAGGTAGATTTCGTGAGTTTTATCAGTGCGATATTGATATTATTGGAGATGGAGAACTTGGAATAGTAAATGATGCGGAAATTCCAAGTGTTATATATAACCTAATATCAGATTTAGGATTTAATGACTTTACTATTTGCATAAATAATAGAAAAGTATTAAATGGTTTGTTCAGAGAAGTGAATCAAGAACCAAATGCAGTTGATATAATGAGAACTATTGATAAACTTGCTAAAATAGGAAAAGAAAACGTAATATTAGAGCTAAAAGAAATAGGTGTTGATGAACAAGCAATAGATAGAATTTTAAAATTTATTGAAATCGATGGAACAACAGATGAGAAGATTGCTAAATTAAAAGAATTGGGCATAAAAGAAGAAATGTTTGTAGAAGGATTAGCTGAATTAGAACAAGTAGTAAAATATATCAGAGTATTTGGTGTGCCAGATACACATTTTAAAATAGATTTAACTATTGCAAGAGGTTTAGACTACTACACAGGAACAGTATATGAAACATTTTTAAATGATTATAAAGAGATTGGAAGTGTATGTTCTGGAGGAAGATATGAAAACTTAGCAGGATATTATACAGATCAAAAACTACCAGGTGTTGGAATTTCAATTGGACTAACAAGATTATTTTATAAATTGAATGAGTTGCAACTTATAAAATCAGACAAATACTCAATGTCAGACATTCTAATAATACCAATGTTAGAAGATATGACTGTAGCTATTCAATTAGCAAGTAACTTACGTAAAGAAGGAATAAATACAGAAGTATATTTAAATGATAAAAAATTAAAAGCAAAATTTAAATATGCTGATAAATTGAAAATCCCTTATGTTGTTGTTATTGGTGAAGATGAAATCAATACTAACACAGTAAAAATTAAAAATATGAATACAGGTGACGAAACATCTGTGGAATTAGATGCAAAGAAAATTTGTGAAATTATAAAGTAAGGACTATTTGGTAATATTCTCCTTTGTTCATGAATATACTAGTTAATAGTATATGGACAAAGGAGAAATTTTTTATGATAAACATGGCAGTAGTCAATGTAAAAGATGTTATAAAATACTTTTTTAAAATTACAATATTAATAGTTATAATTCTAGCCACTGTAAAATATTTCTCACAGGGTAAAGACGAAATAAAAAGAAAAGTTAATGAGATAGATAATAAAACTTTATTTAAAATATGTTTAAATTCAGCACTTCCAGTAACAAATATAAACAATATGGAAAATCAAAATACAAAAGAAACATTAATAGAGCCACTTAAATTAGCACTAAATATGGAATTAAAAGCATTGTCATTATCAGACAAAGAAAAAAGTGGTACAATAAAAAATGATAAAAAAGATGAAGAAAATGAGATTATACAAAAAGCGGAAACTGGTTTAAAGACAGAAGTACAAAGCTCGAATGTGCCTAATAAATATACTATACAATATAACGGAGTAAAGATAAAAAATGAAGTTAAATATAAATTAACTGATGAAATATTAAAACCAGATATCAATGTAAATAAAGAGAATATTTTAATATTTCACACTCACTCTTGTGAAAGCTATACTCCAAGTGAAAAATATCAATATAAGAAAACAGGTAACTTTAGAACAACAGATAAAAAGTATTCAGTTATAAGAGTTGGAAATGAACTAGAAGCACAACTAAAAAGCTATGGGTATAATGTAATACATGACGAAAGTTATCATGATTACCCATCATATAGTGGATCGTATGCAAGTTCTTTAAAAACAGTAACGAAACTACTAGATGAAAACAAAAACACAGATGTTGTAATAGACTTACATAGAGATGCAATAGGAGATAGCACTTATGCTCCAACAGTGAAGATTGGAGAAGAATATGCTGCACAACTTATGTTTGTAATAGGAGGAAATGAAAGTAGTATAAAGCACGAAAACTGGGCACAAAATTTGAAATTTGCGATAAAAGTACAAAAAAAAGCAAATGAATTATACCCAGGTTTATTTAAACCAATAATACTAAGAGGCTCTGGATATAATCAACATGTATCAAAAGCAGCTACAATTATAGAAGTGGGTGCAACAGGTAATACATTGGATCAAACGTTAGTAAGTATGAAATATTTGGCAAAAGTACTGAGCGAGGTAGTTAAATAATTGACAAAATGTTAATATTAAGATATAATAATAGAACAAAATATTATTTTATATTAAGGAGGCTTTTTTTATGAGAAAAGGTATTGAGGAACGGTGTGTCCAAGTAGGGAGGTACCTATTTGAAAACTCTTCAACAGTAAGAGCAACGGCAAAAGAGTTTCAAATGAGTAAAACAACAGTTCACAAAGACCTAGTTATAAGACTTCCAAGAGTGCATCCACAATTGGCAAAAGAGGTGCAGGAAGTACTTGCAACTAACAAAAGGGAGCGGAGTACTAGAGGAGGAAATGCGACAAGAAAAAAATACCTGTCTTTTAAAAGTAAAAGGTGATGAATAAATATAATCACTTCCTTATAGGGAAGCCTAACTCTTGAAGGGTTAGGCTTTCTTTATTGTATAGCAAAAATCATAAATATATCTTGCAAATAATGGCATTTTTGTGTATACTACAAAAAGGAAAAGAGGAGATAAAATATGTGTGGATTTGTAGGATATGTTGAAGATGGAGAAAAAGATAGAAAAATAATAAAAAGTATGTCAGATACTATAAAACATAGAGGACCAGATGATGAAGGTTTTTATGAAGATGATAAAATCTCTCTAGCATTTAGAAGATTAAGTATAATAGACCTAAGTAATGGACATCAACCAATGTTTAATGAAGATAGCTCAATGGTTATTTTATTTAATGGAGAAATATATAATTATCAAGAATTAAAAGAAGACTTAATGGCAAAAGGCCATGTTTTTGCCAATAATTCTGATACAGAAACTATTCTTCATGGATATGAAGAATATGGACAAGAAATTACTAAAAAACTTAGAGGAATGTTTGCATTTGTAATATGGGATATTAAAAACAAAGTTCTTTTTGGTGCAAGAGACAATTTTGGAATAAAACCATTTTATTATTACAACAGAGATGGTATGTTTATATTTGGCTCAGAAATAAAGAGCTTTTTACCACATCCAAAATTTAAAAAGGAATTAAATGAAGAGGCTTTAAAAACATATTTGACTTTCCAATACTCTGCATTAGACGAAACATTTTTCAAAGGAGTATATAGGCTAAAGCCAGGTCATCAATTTACTTATAAAGATGGTAAATTAGAAGTAACAGAATACAATACATTTAACTTTATAGAAGAAAAGAAAAACTTTGAAGAAACTGTAAATAGTATACATGAAACAATAACAAGCTCAATAGATTATCATAGAATAGCAGATGTTGAGGTAGGCTCATTTTTATCTTCTGGTGTGGATTCAAGTTATGTTGTATCTTATGCAAAACCAGACAAAACATATACAGTAGGATTTAATTATGATAATTTTGACGAAACAGTTTATGCTAAAGATTTATCAAAAATTTTAGAGATAAAAAATACAAGCAAAATTATATCTGATGAAGAATTTTTTGATTCATTAGAAGATGTGCAATATTATTCTGATGAACCACATGCAAATCTTTCAGCAGTTCCTTTATATCATTTATCAAGGTTAGCTGCAAAAGATGTAAAAGTAGTTTTATCTGGTGAAGGAGCAGACGAATTATTTGGTGGATATCAAACATACCATAGAACAAAATTCTATAATGCTTATGAAAAACTACCACTTTCATTTAGAGCAAAAATGAAAAAATTTGCTGAGAAATTACCAAACATAAAAGGAAAGAACTTCTTAATTTCAGAAGGAACACCAATTGAAGACAGCTATATTGGTCAAGCATTTATATTTGATGATGAACAAGCAAATGATGTATTAAAACCAGAATACAAAACTAATATTAGTTTTAAAGATGTTACAGCTCCAATATTTGTAAAAGTAAAAGATCAAAATGACTTAATAAAAATGCAATATTTAGACATGCATTTATGGTTACCAAATGATATTTTATTAAAAGCAGATAAAATGACTATGTCAGCATCACTTGAATTAAGAGTTCCTATATTAGATAGAGTTGTATTTGATACCGCTTCTAAACTACCAAGAGAATATAAAATAGTTGGAAAAGACACAACAAAATATGCACTAAGAAAAGCAGCAGCTAAAATAGTTCCAAAAGAATGGGCACAAAGAGAGAAAAAAGGATTTATGGTTCCATTCAAATATTGGCTAAAAGAAGAAAAATGGTATAACAAAGTAAAAGAAACTTTTGAAAGTGAATATGCAGCAAAATTCTTTGATACAGATAAAATAGTTAAACTTTTAAATGACTATTATGAAGGAAAAGCAATGACACATAGAAAAGTTTATACAATATATTGCTTCTTGATTTGGTATAGGCAATATTTCGTAGAAGCATAAAATGGTTAAAAAATAATTAGAATTTTTACTGCGTCAAATTGCATTTAAAACGCGGTTACAACCAAAAGGTTGCGCCCTTGCCTTTTAAATGCAACTTTCCTTGTTAAAATTTAATTCTTTTTCAACCAGGTTTGTATCTATCTTAATGGAGGAATAAATTTTAAGATGAACTTTTTAATTAAAACATTGGAAGAAAATAAAAAGTTCCAAGAACTCACAAAACAAATTAGTAAAACAGGCCCGATAGCTATATCGGGCTTGGTTGATGTTGAAAAACTACATGTACTAGCAGGTATTTTTAATGAAACTAAAAGACCAATGGTGTTAGTAACATATAATGAAATACAAGCACGTAAGTTATATCAAGACTTAAAGAAACTTATAAAGCAAACATACTTCTTTCCTAAAAAAGAAATTACAAGCTATGACTATGTTGCACAAAGTAAAGAAATTGAATATAAAAGAATTGATGTACTAAATAAAATGTATTTAGCTAAACAGCAAAAAGAACCAATAATAATAGTTACAACAATAGAAGCAGTTATGCAAAAAATGGTTGCTAAAGACACTTTGTATCAAAATGTTATAGATTTTGAAGTTGGAAAAACATATTTATTAGATGGAATTAAAGAAAAACTAGTTGGACTTGGTTATGAGAGAAGTGATTTGATTGAAAACAAAGGACAATTTAGTATTCGTGGCGGAATAGTAGATGTAGGATTATCAGAAAAAATTGGTGTTAGAATTGAGTTTTGGGGAGATGAAGTTGATTCAATTAGATTTTTTCAAATATCTTCACAAAGATCAACAGAAATGCTAAAAGAAATAACTATATTTCCAGCACATGAATTGATAGTACAAGATTTATCAGAAGCGGTAAAAAATATACAAGAAAAATATCCTGAAGAAATAGAAGACATAGAACTTATAAAAAATGGAGATTATATTTCTAAAATCAATAAATATTTTAATGAATTTTATGAAAATCAGGCTTCATTTTTAGACTATATGTCAGATGAATATTTACTTTTATTAGATGAAAAGTCAAAAATAAATCAAAGAGAATCAAACATAATAGAAGATAACAACAAACTAATTGCATCATTAGTTGAAAAAGAAAAATTTGTGCCAGAAGCAATTGAAAACATTAGTAAATTTGAATATAACTTTGAAGAAAAACAAATAATATATTTAGAACAAAATGACTCAATTAAAAACATTCAAAAATACTATTTTGAAACTAGAGAAATCAACTTCTATAACCTACAATTAGATTTATTACTTGCAGATATTGTAACATATCAAAAAAATAAAAAGAAAGTAGTATTACTTGCTGGTAATGAAATAAGTGCTAAAAAACTATGCAACATTTTAAAAGAAAATCAAATAAATTATAAACACGAACAAGAAGCGGAAAATATCAAACCAGGAGAAATTATAGTAACAATTGGAGGCTTTTCTTCTGGATTTGAAAATTATGATTTAAACTTAATAGTAATTAGTCTGCAAAATAATTTTGAAGAACCTGTAAAAAGAAAAAAGAAATTATCTAGTACATTTAAAGATAGCGAAAAAATTGTATTTGCAGATTTAAAACCAGGTGATATAGTAGTACACCAAACACATGGTATAGGACAATTTATAGGAGTAAATACAATTACAGCAGATGGTGTAACAAAAGACTATATTAAAATTAAATATAGAAATGATGACATTCTATATGTTCCTACAAATAGCTTAGATAGTGTTAGAAAGTATATAGGTGGAGGAGATAATTCATCTCCTAGACTAAATAAGCTAGGGGGAAAAGAATGGAGTGCAACAACTAGCAAAGTAAAGAAAAACTTAGAAGCGGTTGCAAAAGATTTAATAGAGCTATATGCCAAACGTCAAAAAATAAAAGGATTTAGTTTTTCACCAGATACTCCTTGGCAAAAACAATTTGAAGATAGTTTTCCATATACAGAAACAGATGATCAATTAAGATGTATACAAGATGTAAAAAAAGATATGGAAAAACCACAACCAATGGATAGACTTTTATGTGGAGATGTAGGATATGGTAAAACAGAAGTTGCAATAAGAGCAGCATTTAAAGCAGTTATGGACCAAAAACAAGTTGCATATTTAGTGCCAACTACAATACTTGCAAATCAACAATATGAAGAATTTAAAACTAGAATGCAAGAATTTGCTATAAATGTTGAGTTATTAAATAGATTTAAAACTAAAAAAGAACAAGATGAAATTATAAAGAAACTTAAATTAGGTGAAGTTGATGTAGTTGTTGGAACACATAGACTACTAAGTGAAGATGTTAATTTCAAGGATTTAGGGCTTTTAATAATAGATGAAGAACATCGTTTCGGAGTTAAAGATAAAGAAAAAATAAAGAAATTAAGAACAAATATAGATGTATTAACAATGACAGCAACACCAATACCAAGAACATTACACATGTCAATAGTTGGCGTTAGAGATATGTCGGTTATATATGAACCACCTCATAATAGAAAACCAGTACAAACTTATGTTCTTGAATATGATCAAGAAGTAATAACAGAAGCAATAACTAAAGAAATTGAAAGAGGTGGACAGGTATTTTACCTATTTAACCAAGTAGAAGGTATTGAGAAAAAAGCAAATGAAATATCAATGTTAGTTCCAGAAGCTAAAGTAGGATTTGCTCATGGAAAAATGAGTGGTAGAGAACTAGAAGAAATAATGGAAAGTTTTATAAACCAGGAAATAAATGTACTAGTATGTACTACAATATTAGAATCTGGAATAGATATACCAAATGCTAATACTATAATAGTAGAAAATGCAGATAGACTAGGTTTAGCACAGCTTTACCAAATTAGAGGTAGAGTTGGTAGAAGTGACAAACAAGCGTATGCTTATGTAACATATAAAAGAGATAAACTATTATCAGAAGTTGCAGATAAACGTTTAAAAGCTATTAAAGAATTTACTGAATTTGGCTCAGGATTTAAAATAGCAATGAGAGATTTGGAAATTCGTGGAGCAGGAAGTATGCTTGGAGAAATGCAACATGGACACATGGAGAAAGTCGGCTATGATACATATTGTAAATTGCTAGATGAAGTTATAAAAGAGATGCAAGGAATAGAAGTAGTAGAAGAACAAGATGTACAAATCGACTTAGCTGTTTCTAGCTATATACCAGATAACTTTATTGAAAATAGTAGTCAAAAAATTGAAATATACCAAAACATTGCTTTATGCAGAACAGAAGAAGAACTTCAAAATGTTATTGATGAGGTTATTGATAGATATGGTAGACTTCCAAAAGAATTAGAAAACTTAATAGATATTGCAAGAATAAAACAACTTGCAAGAAAAGCAAACATCTTAAAAATAGCTCAAAAAGAAAACGGAATTGTATTCTATTTCGTAAAAGAAAAAATCAAACCAGAAATGGTAAACACTTTAATTACAAAATACCCTATGCTAGTTAAGTTCTCTAATGCAGTAGAACCTTATGTCACACTACGAATTAAAGAAAATGAAAACATCATAGAAAAAGCTAAAGAATTTTTGAATACTGTAATTGAAATTTAAATTTATTGATAGTGTATGTAATAGTACACTATCAATTTTTAACAAAAAATGGAAATATGTATTGTACTAATAATATAATTATGATATAATTTGACCATAAATTAAAGGAGGTTATTTTTATGGCATTAATTAGACCATGTGCAGATTTAAGAAATAATTATAATGAAATATCAAAATTATGTCATGCAACAAATGAACCAGTATATATTACCAAAAACGGCTATAATGATTTAGTTCTATTAAGTAATGAAGCCTATGAAAAATTTGAAAAAGAAAAAGTAGAAAAATTAATTGAAAAGTATTTTAATGAAAAGTTTGATGATTATGAAAGCTTTAAAAAAGATATTTACGAAAAAGTAGAACAAGGATTACAAGATGTAGAAAATGGCAATTACAGACTTGCACAAAATTTCTTCCAAGAAATGGAGGAAAAGTATAGAATAAATGAATAAATATAAAGTAAACACATCAATGGCTTTTGAAGAAGAATTACAATTTATTTATGAATATATAGCTAACCAACTTCAAGAGCCTACCATTGCAAAACAAAACTATAAAAAGAAATGTTAGTTTTTTATTTATGTAGTTTATAAAACATTGATAAAAAAGATGAAAATTGGTATAATAAATACTAGATTATAGATAGAAAGGAAAAGTTATGCAAGTAATTTCAAGTAAAGATAATGAACAAATTAAATATATCAAAAAGCTAAAAGACAAAAAGTTTAGAGATGAAACAAACGAATATATAGTTGAAGGAATAAAATTAGTAAGAGAAGCAATTGAAGAAGCGGTAAATATAAAAACTATTGTTGTATGTGAAGATTGCGAATATACTGAAAGTTTTGAGCAATCACTTCTATATGAAATTGCAAAATATAATTGTATATATGTAACTAAAAAACTATTCCTTTCTATAACAGATGTTGTAAACCCACAAGGAATTCTTGCAGTAGTTGAAAAAGGAGATAGCATAGACAAAATAGATTACAAAGAAGACATTATACTTGCATTAGATGGAATACAAGATCCTGGTAACTTAGGAACAATATTAAGAACAGCAGACAGTGCAAACTTAAAACAAATAATATTATCATCAGACAGTGCAGACCCATATAACCCAAAAGTTGTGCGCTCAACAATGGGAGCCATATTTAGAATGAATATAATAACAACTGATAATTTGGCTAAAACATTGCAAATGATAAAAAAACATAAATTTGAAGTAGTAGCAACATCATTAGATACCGATAAAAGTGTATATGATATAAAATATAATAAAAAAGTAATAATAATTGGAAATGAAGCAAAAGGAGTATCAAAAGAAATACAAGACTTAGCAGACCAAAGAGTTAAAATACCAATGCTAGGAAAAACAGAAAGTTTAAATGCCTCAGTAGCAGCAAGCATAATGATTTATGAGTATGTAAGAGAAAAATTGTCAACCTAATGTGCCATTGGGGACGGAGAATTTTGGCACGTTTTAAATAATAAGACTGAAATTATAGAGATTCGACATAAAAAATTTAATGTAGCTTACAAATTTCGACATAAATTAAAAAATAATATGATATAATTTAAAATAATTATTTCATATTATTTTTTTATTCAAAGGAGACAACTTTATGCCAAGATATCCAAGAAATTTTTCTCAAACTATTTTTTTTCATGTAATAACTCAAGGAATAAACAAAGAATATATATTTGACAAACCAGAAGATGTTAAGTACTATATAAAAAATATGTATAGATTAAAGGAAAAGCTAGATGTACAGATAATAGCATATTGTATAATGAATAATCATGCTCATATATTAATTAAAACTAATAATATACATGAATTAGGTAAATATATGCAGTGCTTAAATACTAAATATGGCAAATATTATAATAAAAAATACAATAGAATTGGTTATGTGTTTAGAGATAAATACAAAATGTCTTTTAGAAAAATTTCAGAAGAACTAGAGATTGGAAGGGAAAGAATAAGGAGAAATTATAATTGTAAATAAAAATGTGCCATTGGGGACGGAGAATTTTGGCACGTTTTGTTGAGATTAAACTAAAACTAATTTGTTTTAAAATGAAACGTGCCAAAATTCTCCGTCCCCAATGGCACATTTTTGTGAAAAGATTGTGAAAATTATTTATGATTAGAATATTATATGATAAAATATGTAATTAGTTTAAGAGAAGGAGAAAATTTTGTATGTCATATATTGAATTTAAGAATGTTGTTAAAGAATACAAAATGGGAGAAGTAACTATAAAAGCATTAGACAATACTAACTTTAGTATTGATAAAGGAGAGCTTGTTGTTATAGTAGGACCTAGTGGAGCAGGTAAAACTACTACTCTAAATATACTTGGAGGAATGGATAAAGCTACATCTGGTCAAATATTTGTAAATGATAAAGAAATATCAAAATTAAATAATAAAAAGCTAATAGAGTATAGAAGAAATGATATAGGGTTTGTATTCCAATTTTATAATCTAGTTCAAAACTTAACAGCCAAAGAGAATGTAGAACTTGCAACACAAATGTGTGCAGATGCATTAAATGTAGATACTATACTAGAAAAAGTAGGATTAACAGATAGAAAAGATAACTTCCCATCTCAATTATCTGGTGGAGAACAACAAAGAGTTGCAATAGCAAGAGCAATTGCTAAAAATCCAAAATTATTATTATGTGATGAGCCAACAGGTGCATTAGATTACAAAACAGGAAAAAGTATATTAAAGTTATTACAAGAAATGGCAAGAAGTGAAAATATGACTGTAATAATTATAACTCATAATGCTGCAATTACACCTATGGCAGATAAGGTTATACGTTTTAAAAATGGAAAAGCAGAGAGCGTTGAAACAAATGCTAATCCAATTTCAATAGATAATATAGAATGGTAAGGAAGAAAATGAAAAAATCTTTATTGAAAAATAATTTTAGAGAGATAAGTAAAAATAAAAGAAGATTTATATCAATGCTTGTTATGGCATTTTTAGGAGTAGGATTTTTTGCAGGCTTAGTTGCAACAAGTCCAGATATGCTAGATAGTTTAGATAAGTATGCAGATAAAAGTAATTTTTATGATATAAACATAATATCAACATTAGGAATCACTGATGATGATATACAAGCTATTAAAAATATAGATGGTGTTGAAAATGCTTATGGAATACAAACTAAAGATTCTATGGTAAAAATAGATGATAAAGAAAGTGTTTGTAAAGTAATTGAGTACAATGAAAATGTTAATACTCCAGTAGTGATGGCAGGAAGGCAAATAGAAAATAATAATGAGTGTTTATTAGATAATGCTATTGTTCGTACAGGTACAGGAGCAGAAAAATATATAGGTAAAAAAATAGTATTAGAAAATAATGATAAAGATTCTGACGATAATGACATATTTACTAAAAAAGAATTTGAGATAGTTGGAATAGTAGATTCACCTATGTATATATCTAGTGAAAGAGGGAATACATCAATAGGTAATGGAACAGTTAATTTCTATATTTATACTAAAGATAATGTAATAAACTTAGACTATTATACAGGAATGTATGTTACTGTTGCTGGAGCAAAAGAACAAGTAACTAATAGTGATGGTTACTTAGAATTAGTTAATCCTGTAATTGATAAAATAGAAGGCATAAAACAAGAAAGAGAAGATGAAAGATATAATTCTTTGGTTGATGAAGCAAACGAGAAGATAAATGATGCACAAAAAGAACTTAATGATAAAAAAGCAGAAGTACAAAAGGAATTAAATGATGCTGAAAAGAAAATAAAAAATGCTGAGAATCAAATTGCGTCATCTGAAAATAGTATAAAAAATGGAGAAGCGGAATTAGCTAAAAAGAAACAGGAAACAGAGAAGACTTTTAAAGAAGCGGAAGAGAAATTAGAACAAGCAGAAGAAGCTTTGTTGCAAAAGGAAAAAGAGCTTAATAGTCAAAAAGAACAGATGGAGTTTTTGCCGCAGGAAGTACAAGAACAGATTAAGAAGCGGATTAGCAGAAATAGAAACAGCTAAAACAGAATTACAAAAACAAAAAACAGAATTAGAAAATAATAAAAAGATTGCTAATACAAAATTTGAGGCTTCACAAAAAGAAATAAATTCAAGTAAAACTAAGATACAAAATGCGAAATCAGAATTAGCAAAAAATAAAAAAGAATTTGAAAAATCTAAAAAAGAAGCAAATACTAAAATACAAGAGGCTCAAGATAAACTAAATGATGCAAAAGCAGATGTTAAGAAAATAGAAAAAGGTAAGTGGTATGTTCAAGATAGACTTGATAATACTGGATATAACAACATATTTGATGCAATAAAAACAATGTCAAATATTTCTAAAATGTTCCCAGTAATATTTTACTTAGTTGCAGTTTTAATAAGTTTAACTTCTATGACCAGAATGATTGAAGAGGAAAGAGTAGAAATAGGTACATTAAAAGCAATGGGCTATACCAATATGCAAATAATTTCAAAATATATAATTTACTCATTATTTGCTTGTATAATTGGTGGAGTTTTAGGAATGACAGTTGGATTATATTTATTACCAAACATTGTTTGGATGTTATATTCTATGATATATAATTTACCTGAATTCTATTGCACATATAGAGTAGAAATCGGCTTGCTTGGAATAATAATTGCATTTATATGTATAGGTGGAGCTACAATAATAGTTGCAACAAATGAATTAAAACAAATGCCAGCTGTTTTGATGAGACCAAAGCCACCTAAAAAAGGAAAAAGAATACTACTAGAGCGAATAAAATTTATATGGAAAAGATTTAATTTTTCTCAAAAGGTAACTGCAAGAAATATATTTAGGTACCAAAAAAGAGCTATTATGACTATAATAGGTATTGCTGGATGTACTGGACTTATGCTAACAGGATTTGGAATAAGAGATTCAGTAATTGATATTCCATCAGTACAATTTAGAAAAATATTTAGTTATGATTTATCAATATCTTTAACAAATACAAAAGGATTAGGGGAACTTAATGAATATTTTTCAAGCAATGAAAACATACAAAACTATACTGAAATATGTGCAACTACAGCCAAACTAGGAGAAAAGAACTATAATGTTACTGTATTTGTACCAAAAAATATTGAAGACCTAAATAATGCCTTTAATTTAACAAATCCTGAAACAGGAGAAAAGGTAAGTTTAGATGATGATGGAATTATTATATCTGATAAAATTGCGGATATGATAGGAGCAAATATAGGTGATGAAGTTACTTTTATAGATGGAGATGACATAAGCTATAAATTTAAAGTAAAAGACATAATGAAAAATTATGTTGGACATTATGTATTTATGTCAAAGACATTTTATGAAAATAATATAAAACAATATAAAACAAATATGATTTTTGCAAATACAAATGAAAATTTGAGTGAGGATGTTCAAAATAATATATCACAGGAAATATTAAATATAGAAGGTGTTGCATCTGTATCTGTAATAAGTAGCTTAATGAAATCAGTAAGTGATATGCTTAATACTATGAATTATGTTGTTATAATTTTAATAGTTGCATCAGCATTACTTGCGTTTGTAGTATTATATAATTTGGCAAATATAAATATTGCAGAAAGACAAAGAGAAATTGCAACATTAAAAGTATTAGGCTTTTATGATAAAGAAGTAGATAACTATATAAATAAGGAGAATATAATATTTACAATAATTGCTATTGTAATTGGATTAGTATTAGGAACATTTTTAACAAGTGGAATTATATCAAGTATTGAAATAGATTCATTAAGGTTTATGAGACATATATTGCCAATAAGCTATGTATATTCAGCAGTTATTACATTTGTGTTTTCAATAATAGTTAATTTTATAATACATTTTGTATTGAAAAAAATAGACATGATAGAAAGTTTAAAAAGTGTAGAATAAAACAAAATAAAAGTTGCCAATGTTTTGGCAACTTTTAAAATATTAAAATTCACAATTTTTTGGAGTTCTTGGGAATGGAAGTACATCACGAATATTTTGCATACCAGTTAAATACATCATCATTCTTTCGAAACCTAAACCAAATCCAGCATGTGGACATCCACCATATCTTCTTAGATCTAAATACCACCAATAATCTTCTTTTCTTAAACCAAGTTCATTTATACGAGCACTTAGTTTTTCGAAATCATCTTCTCTTTGACTACCACCAATTATTTCTCCAATTCCAGGAACCAAAAGGTCAGTAGCAGCAACTGTTTTGCCGTCTGGGTTTAATTTCATATAAAATGCTTTAATCTCTTTTGGATAATCTGTAACAAAAACAGGTCTTCCAAATATTTTTTCACTTAAATATCTTTCATGTTCTGTTTGAATATCAACACCCCAGCTAACAGGGTATTCAAAATTATCATTGTTTTTCTCTAGTTCTTTTATAGCATCTGTATAAGTAATTCTTCCAAATTCTGAATTCAATACATTGTGTAATCTGTCAAGTAATCCAGTATCAATAAATTGATTAAAGAAAGCCATTTCTTCAGGTGCATTTTCTAGAACGTAAGAGATTATATATTTAATCATATCTTCAGCTAAATCCATATCATCATGTAAATCAGCAAAGCAAATTTCTGGTTCAATCATCCAGAATTCAGCAGCATGTTTTACAGTATTTGAATTTTCAGCTCTAAATGTAGGACCAAATGTATAAACATTGCGGAATGCATGTGCATAAGTTTCTACATCTAATTGACCACTTACTGTTAAGTGAGATTCTTTTCCAAAGAAATCTTGAGAATAATCTACTTTGCCATCTTCAGTTTTTGGTAATTTTTCCATATCTAAAGTAGTTACTCTAAACATTTCACCAGCACCTTCACAATCACTTCCTGTAATGATAGGTGTATGAACATATACAAAACCTCTTTCTTGGAAGAATTTATGAATTGCAAAAGAAAGTACGCTACGAACTCTAAAAACTGCATTAAATGTGTTTGTTCTAGGTCTTAAATGAGATACAGTTCTTAGATATTCAAAAGAATGTTTTTTCTTTTGAAGTGGATAATCTAAATCTGCTACATTTAAAACTTCAACATTACTTGCTTTTATTTCAAAAGGTTGTTTAGCATTTTCGGTTTTTACAACTTCTCCTGTAACTACAATAGAAGAACTAATACTTAATTTTTTTACATCATCAAAGTTATTTAAACCGGTATCAAATACAACTTGAACATTCTTAAAAAAGCTTCCATCATTTAACTCTATAAATCCAAAGCTTTTTGAATCACGAATAGTTCTTACCCAACCAGAAACTGTTACAGTTTGTCCAGCATAGTTATTTGTATTTCTGTATAATTCCCTTACTAATACTTTATTTTCCATAATTATCGCAATCCTTTCTTTAGGTATAAATTGCATGGAAAAGTAACATTTTCCAGTAATTTGAAACCTTTAAATATTTATGCCCAATATTATATAAAAAAATGCAGTAAAATTCAATAATTTTTACTAAACTTATATACAATTTTAGCGATTTTTTATATAATAATTACAAAAATATAAGGAAGAGAGAATATGTTTAAATTACACTCAGAATTTAAGCCAACAGGTGATCAACCACAAGCAATTGAATATTTAAGTAATGGAATAAAAGAAGGTAAAAAGTTTCAGACATTGCTAGGAGTAACGGGCTCTGGAAAGACTTTTACTATGGCAAATATAATTGAAAAAGTACAAAGACCAACTTTGGTTTTAGCACATAATAAAACTTTAGCAGGACAGCTTTATTCTGAATTTAAAGAGTTTTTTCCTGAAAATAATGTTGAGTACTTTGTATCATATTACGACTATTACCAACCAGAAGCATATATACCACAATCAGATACATATATTGAAAAAGATGCTTCTATAAATGATGAAATAGATAAATTACGACATTCAGCAACAGCTTCTTTATTTGAAACTAGAGATACAATAATAGTTGCATCAGTTTCATGTATTTATGGCTTAGGAGACCCAATTGACTATGAGAACTTAACAATATCTTTAAGACCGGGTATGAAAATTGAAAGAAATATAGTGCTAAAAAAACTCATAAATATGCAATATACCAGAAGTGAACTTGAATTTAAAAGAGGTACATTTAGAGCTAAAGGTGATATTGTTGAGATATACCCATCAGACCAAAGTGAAACTGCGATTAGAGTGGAATTTTGGGGAGATGAAGTGGAAAAGATTTCAGAAATAAATCCATTAACAGGTAAGGCAATAAGCACAAGACAACATATTATGATATTTCCTAATTCTCACTATGCAACAACAGCAGATAAAATGGAAAAAGCAATTGTAACAATACAAGAAGAATTAAAAGAAAGAATAAAATATTTTAAAGATAATAATAAATTGATAGAAGCTCAAAGAATAGAAGAAAGAACAAACTTCGATATTGAAATGATGAGAGAAACCGGTTTTTGCCAAGGTATAGAAAATTATTCAAGGCACATAAGTGGTAGAGAGCCTGGAAGTGCACCATATACTTTATTTGATTATTTTCCAAAAGATTTTCTATTACTAATAGATGAATCACATGCTACAATTCCACAAGTAAGAGCAATGTATAATGGAGATAGAGCAAGAAAAGAATCTTTAGTAAATTATGGCTTCAGACTTCCATCAGCATTTGATAATAGACCTTTAAAATTCGAAGAATTTGAACAAAGAATAAATCAAGTTGTATTTGTTAGTGCAACACCAACTGAATATGAGAAAGAGCATTCAAAAGAAAATGTTGTTGAGCAAATAATTAGACCAACTGGACTTCTTGATCCTAAAATAGATGTTAAACCTGTATCAAATCAAATAGATGATTTGATAGAGCAAATTCATGAGAGAGTAGAAAAACATGAAAGAGTGCTAGTAACAACATTAACTAAAAAGATGGCAGAAGATTTAACTACTTATTTGGCAAGCTTAGATATAAAGGTAAAATACATGCACTCAGATATTAAGGCACTAGAAAGAATGGAAATAATACGTGATTTAAGACTGGGAGAATTTGATGTTTTAGTTGGAATAAACCTTTTAAGAGAAGGATTAGATATCCCAGAGGTTTCACTAGTAGCTATACTAGATGCGGATAAAGAAGGTTTTTTACGTTCGGAACGTTCCTTAATTCAAACTATTGGACGTGCTGCTAGAAATACAGATGGAAAAGTTATAATGTATGCAGATGAGCTAACTGATAGTATGGAAAAAGCAATTAGTGAAACAAATAGAAGAAGAAAAATACAAATGCAATATAATGAGGAACATGGAATTACTCCACAAACAATACAAAAATCTATTAGAGACACAATTAAGGCAAGTTACGTTGCTGATATACAAGAAGAATACAAGCTTGACAAAGAATCAAATGTACAAGATGTAATTAATAAGCTTACAGATGAAATGCTTAAATATGCAGCAGAAATGGAATTTGAAAAAGCAGCAGAAATTAGAGATAAGATAAAAGAACTTGAAAAAATGATTTAATATTGTATTTTTATAAAAAAATGAGTATAATAAATTCATTGTAAAATAAAAAAGAGGAGAGAAGAATGGAACACAATGTAGCAGAATATTTCTTATATTTTATAATTTTGGCAATAATGGGATGGGTAATGGAAGTAACATTACAGCTAGTTCAAAAACATAAATTTTCAAACAGAGGATTTTTAATAGGACCATATTGTCCAATATATGGATGTGGTGGAGTATTGATAACATTAACTCTATCAAATTTATCAAATCATCCTGTTGCTTTGTTTAGCACAGCAATACTTATATGTGGCGTATTAGAGTATTTAACAAGTTATTTAATGGAAAAAATATTTAATGCACGTTGGTGGGATTATAGTAATAATAAATTTAATATAAATGGAAGGGTATGCTTAGAAACGATTATTCCATTTGGACTTCTTGGATTAACACTTATTTATATTATAAATCCATTTATTTTTGGAAAATTAAATCAAATCCCTGAAAACATTGTTCGAATAATTGCAATAATTGTAGCATCAATATTTTTGATTGACTTAATTATTTCATTTTATGTAATATCAAATGTTAGAAAAGCAACAAAGAAATTTGATAAAGAAAATCCAAAAGATAGTACAGATGCAATTTCTAAAAAAGTAAGGGAATTTTTAAGAGGAAAATCTGTATTAAATAGAAGATTAATAAATGCTTTCCCAGAACTAACAGCTACGCTAAAAGAACGTAAAGAAAAAATAAAACAAAAAACGAAAGAAATAAAAGGCGAAATAGTAAATAAAGCAAATGAAGTGAGAAATGATTTAACAGATAAGGCTGGAGAAATAAAAGAAGAAATTTCACAAAAGGCAGGTAAAGTCAAAGAAAAAATAAAAAAAGATAAAGATAAATAATAAAGCTAAAAGCCAGTTGGTATTACCAACTGGCTTTTGCTTTAGATATTAAGTTATAAATTTTTAATTGCATTACGAGCAAGTTCGTCACAACGATTATTATATTTATTATCAGCATGGCCTTTTACTTTATGAAAAGTAACATTATGTACTTTAGTTAAAGAAATTAATTCCTGCCAAAGTTCTTTGTTTTTAACATCTTCTTTATTAGAATTTTTCCAACCATTTTTAATCCATCCCAAAATCCAATTTTGTAGAAAGGCATTTACAACATAAGCACTATCACTATATAAATTGACATTACATGGTCTTTTTAAAAGTTTTAAAGCTTCAATTACAGCGGTTAATTCCATAACATTATTAGTTGTATTTTTATTTCCACCAGAAATTTCTTTTTTATTTTCGTTAATCATTAAGATTGCTCCCCATCCACCAGGACCAGGATTACCACTACATGCTCCGTCAGTATAAATTATAACTTCTTCCATTAATAAAATTCTCCTTTACTCATTGTAAAATATTTGTTTTTATGATATTATAACATAAGTTAAATTAAGTCAATAAAAATTGTATGAAGGGGTGTAAAAATGAGCAATGTACTTGGAATTATTGCAGAATATAATCCATTTCATAATGGACATTTATATCACATAAAAGAATCAATTAAACAAACAGATGCTGATTATATTGTGTGCATAATTTCGGGAAATTTTGTTCAAAGAGGAAATACATCAATTATAGATAAGTGGACAAAAACTAAAATGGCCATTGCACAGGGAGCAGACTTAGTACTTGAACTACCAACAATTTATGCGACATCTAGTGCGGAAAATTTTGCAGAAGGAGCAATAAAAATATTTGATTCTCTTGGAATTGTAAATACACTATCTTTTGGAATAGAAACAAAGGATTTAGCAACATTAAACAATATTGCAAATGTAGTTTATCAAGAACCAAAAGAATATGTTACTATGTTAAACCATGAGTTAAACAAAGGTGTGTCTTTTCCAAAAGCAAGGGAAAATGCATTAATGATGTACTTAAATGATATAAAAAGATATGCAAATGTTTTAAATGGTTCAAATAATATATTAGCAATTGAATATTTAAAAGCAATAAAAAAGCTTAAAAGTCCATTAAAACCTGTGGGAATAAAAAGAGAAAAAGTATTATATCATGATGAAATTATTGTAGATGATTTTGCAAGTGCAACAGCTATTCGTAGAATGATTGCTACAAGACAATTTGACGACATAATAAAGGTTATTCCAAGGACGTCCTATGTTCTACTTGCTCAAGAGGTTAGAAAAGGACATTATGTTTTAGATTTGTCAAAATTTCAAAAAGAAATAATATATATATTAAGAAAAATGACAGTAGAAGAAATAAAAAAATTACCGGATGTTTCGGAAGGTTTGGAAAATGCAATAAAAAATGCAGCAAATTCATGCAATAATGTTATAGATTTAGTAAACATGGTTAAATCTAAAAGATATACTCAGACTCGAATTCAAAGAGTTTTAATATATGCTTTGCTTGGAATAGATAAAAAAATGATGGAGACAGCAAGGAAGACTGTGCCATATACAAGAATATTAGGATATAGTGAAAGAGGTAAGAAACTAATTTCAGAGATAAAATCTAAGAACCCAAAAATCAATTTAGTAACATCAGTTAAAGAGTTTATGGAAACAACAAGAAATAAAGTTTTGAAAGAAATGCTAGAAACAGACATTTATGCTACAAATGTGTATACATTAGGGTATGAAAAAGATTCATGGTCAAACTTGGATTATACTAATAAAATTGTAACACCATCAGATTTGAAAGAGGTAAAATAATATATGATTATAGGAATTACAGGAAGCTCTGGAGCAGGAAAAAGTACTGTATGTGAAATGATAGAAAAAACATACAATTCAAAGACTATTACTGCTGACAAAATAGCTCGAAAGTTGTCAGAAAAGGGAACAGAGTATCTAAATGAAATCATTCAGAGATTTGGAAATAATATTTTAACAGAAAATGGAGACTTGAATAGAAGAAAACTTGCAAATATAATTTATTCAAGCAAACAAAAAAGACAGGAATTAAATCAAATTACTTTTAAATATATAAAAAAAGAAATAGAAAAAGAAATAAAAAATAGCAATAATAAAATAATTACTATTGATGCTCCTTTACTTATAGAAGCAGATATGAAAAAATTGTGTGATACTACTATAGCGGTAGTTTCTGAAGACAAAGAAATACAAATACAAAGAATTATAGAAAGAGATAAAATTGATAGGAAACATGCAGTTGCAAGGCTTGGAGCGCAACATCCAAATGAATTTTATACTGAAAATTGTGAGTACACAATTGTTAATAATGAAAAATTAGAAGAGCAAATAAAAAATGTGATAGAAAAGATAATGTTAAATTTTTAACATTATCTTTTTGTTACAGCAGTTTTACAATTATATTACATTTATGTAACAATATTGAATTAAGGAATAATTTAACATATAATCTATTCTAGAAGAAGAATTTTAATTACTCAAGAAAATTCCATTAAAAGGGGAGTAAGTTACATGGAAACTTTTGCAGATTACATTTTATCTGAAAAAGATTGGATAAAAAAGATGGAAATAATGCATTACCTAAAGCAAAAAACAGGAATATTTTTTGACAAATCAGTTGTATTTAAAACATACTTAGCTAAAACATTTTTAGATAATACAGATATTGGTTTAGATAAAAATCTTATTGTGACTGCTTGTTTGTTATGCAATTGTAAAAAAAGTAATGGACCACAAGATTTGGAGCAAATAAAGGCATATGCTAAAAATGGAGCCGAATATTTGTCAACTTTAGGATTTTCAAATAGATTTTGCAAAATCTGTGAAGAGGTTAACAGATATAGTGGAAGTCTACCAAGAGAAAAAGAAAGTGATGTATTAGAATTAGTTGATAATTTTGGTGGTATGCTTTTAGACAGACCAGAGAGAATTGCATTTAAAGTAGATGAGGCATTAGTATTATTAGAATATAGAAACTTAAAGGACAAGAACAATAGATATTTGCAGAAATTCAAACAATTTGTTACAGAAATGCAGGAGGTGTTGGTATGATGCAATTACAAGGAGCTATTCAATATGTTGCAAACAGAATGAATGCGATAAGTGGTAATGATATTACAGCTATAAAATACATGGTGGTAATAAATGGAAATGTTAATAAAGCAATGCAAGCACACCAAGCACACTTAAAAGAAGAGCTAACAACAGCACATGAGGATAATCAAAATACTATAGTAACAGGTAAAGATATACGTGATGAGATGAATCGTGAAATAGGAGATTAAGGTTACTTAAGATAAAATAGCTAAAAAAAGAGATTGGCTGTATATACCAATCTTTTTTTGAGTAAATTTTAAATTAAAATGGAGGTATTGAAAATGCAAGAAATGTTTGCAGATTTACATGTACATATAGGTAGAAGTGAAAATGGAAAACCTATAAAAATAACAGCTGCAAGAAGTTTGAATTTTGCAAATATTGCAAAAGAATGTGCTGAAAGAAAAGGAATACAAATAGTAGGCATTATAGATTGTGCTTCTCCTTATGTTATTGAAGATATTGAAAACTTTTTAAAAACTGGTGAAGCATATGAAATCAAGGATGGAGGAATTATATATAAAGATAAGGTATGTATAATTTTAGGTAGCGAAATAGAGACATCTGAAATAAATGATGATGGAAAAACCGGAAGTGCACATAACTTATGCTACTTTCCTAAACTAGAGGACATTAAAGGATTCTCAAAGGAAATGAGCAAATATATAAAGAACATAACATTGAGTTCTCAAAGAGCATGTTTATCTGCTTATGAATTAATTGATATTGTAGAAAAATATAATGGAGTATTAATACCTGCTCATGCATTTACACCACATAAAAGTTTTTATGGAAATTGTACAAGCAGATTAGAAAGAATATTTAAGGAAAAATTTAACAAAATATTTGCTATAGAGCTAGGACTTAGCGCTGATACAGAACTAGCTGACCAAATATCAGAACTTGAAACAAGAACTTTTGTTACAAATTCTGATGCACATTCTTTACCTAAGATCGCGAGAGAGTATAATAAAATACTTGTAGATGATATATCATTTAAAGAATTGCTAAAAGCTTTAAAAAATGAAGATGGAAGAAAAATTGTTTGTAATTATGGACTTGATCCAAAACTAGGAAAATATCACAGAACATATTGCGAAAAGTGTGATAAACCTATAGAAGGAATGCCACCAATATTTGAATGTCCTGAATGTCACGGAACAAACATTACAATGGGTGTGCTGGACAGAATAGTAGCTATTAGAGACAAAGAAAAGAGTATAAGCCCGGCAAATAGGCCACCATATATTTACCAAGTACCATTAACATTTATTCCTGGATTAGGAAGCAAAACAATAGATAAATTATTAAACAACTTTGAAACGGAAATGAATATTTTACACAAATTATCAGAAGATGATATTGAAGCTGTAGTTGGAGAAAAGGTTGCAAAAATGATAATTGCAGCAAGAGAAGGAAAAGCTAATATTCAAGCCGGAGGCGGAGGCGTATATGGTAAATTAACAGTAGGTTAATATAACCAAGTTCTAAAAATCATTTTATTGAATAGACATTATGTATAAAAATACAGACAATGAAATGAGGATAAGAATGAGGAAAATACATAAGAAATCTTTTAAAATAAAAGAAATCATTGAAGAACATTTAAGAGAAAATTTAAAATACTACATGATTGTTTCAATAATAATGCTAATAGGAATTGTTTTAGGAGTTATATTTGTAAATAATTTAGATGAAAGCCAAAAACAAGTTGCACAAGATTATTTAACAAAATCTATACGGTACTTTAAAAGATAATCAAAAAGTTGAAAGTACAGAACTTTTAAAATTATCGTTAGCAAATAATTCAATAATAGCTTTTACTATGTGGTTTACAGGGTCAACGGTTGTAGGAATACCAATAGTAATTGGAATAGTAACAGCAAAGGGATTTTGCGTTGGATATACAATCTCAATGATTATTAGTACGTTAGGTAATTGGAAGGGAATAATTTTTATTGCAACTAGTATGTTATTACAAAATCTCATATATATACCAAGCATAATTGCACTTGCAGTTAGTGGAATGAAACTATACAAATCAATTACAAAAGATAAAAGAAAAGAAAATATAAAATTTGAACTGATAAGACATACCATATTTTCAATAATAATATTTATTGTAATTTGTATAGCGTCAATTATAGAAGCATATTTATCGACAAATTTATTACTTTTGATTATAACAAAATTATGATTTGTAAAACTTAAAGAAAATTCTTTAAATCTATTTACAATTATGAATTATTTTGATATAACTTATGTAAATCGACATAATATGTTCTAAAAGATTTAAAATACAAGATAGGGGAGCTAAGAATGGAAAAACAAATTAAACTTTTTTTAGAATTTTTACAAAACGAAAAAAAATTATCAGATAATACACTTCAATCATACAAAAGAGATATTATACAATACCAAAATTATATAGAAGAAAATCAAATAAATTATACAAAAGTTTCAAAAGAAGATATAAAAACCTATCTAAATTATTTAAAAAAAGTAGGAAAAAAATCATCTACTATATCTAGAAATTTAGCATCTATTAGATCTTTTTATCAATTCTTAATTAGAAATAGAAAAATAAAAAATGACCCAACAGAAGACGTACAGTCACCAAAAGTTGAAAAAAGAATTCCAAGTGTGCTTACAGCACAAGAAGTTGAATTATTATTAGAACAACCTAAAGACGTTGACTTGAAGGGAACAAGAGACAAAGCAATGTTGGAATTTGCTTATGCAACAGGAATGAGAGTTACAGAAATTATTAATTTAAATATAGAAAATGTTAATATAGAAGAAGGATATGTAATTTGTAGAACAGGAGCAAAACAAAGAAACATTCCATTAGGTTCATTATCTTTAAGTGCATTAAAAGAATATATTGAAGATGCAAGACCTATATTAATAAAAAATGAAAGAGAAAAAGCATTATTTGTAAATGTTAATGGAAAAAGATTAACAAGACAAGGATTCTGGAAAATAGTAAAATATTATAAAGAACAAGCACACATAACAAAAGACATTACTCCACATGTGCTAAGACATTCATTTGCAACACATTTGTTGCAAAATGGTGCTGACTTAAAAGCTATTCAAACAATGCTTGGACACTCAGACATATCTTCAACACAAGTTTATATGCAATTTCAAGACTCAGGACTTAAAGATATATATCAAAAAGCACATCCAAGAGCATAAATATTTTATATAAAATTTTAAAGCACCTATTTATTTTTTATTGATAAATATTATATAATGTACTAAGAAAATTAGTACATTTTTTTAAATTTTACGTTCAAGGAGGAAAAAATGAATTTGCCAAATAAATTAACAATATTGAGAATTATTTTAGTACCAATAATGGTTATAATTCCGTTTTTTAATATACAAGGAGAAGTATGTGGAATACCAATTACGTATTTATTAATTGACCTGATATTTATAATAGCAGCAATAACAGATAAATTAGATGGATATATTGCAAGATCAAGAAATCAAATAACAACATTTGGAAAATTTTTGGATCCTATTGCAGACAAAATAGTTGTCATAGCAGCGATGATTATGTTAGTGGAATTTGGACATTTACCTGCATGGATTCCAATAATAGTAATATTTAGAGAATTTATAGTTTCAGGATATAGACTTGTGGCAGTACAAAAAGATGGAAATGTAATAGCAGCAAATGTTTGGGGAAAATTAAAAACAGTGACACAAATGATTGCAGTTATCTTAGCCTTTTTAGACCCAAATCCATACGCAACAATCTTTAATGGAAATTTATCGGGATATAACTTCATAATAAATCTACTAGTTACTTTAATAATGAGTGTATCAGTAGTAGCTACAATATTCTCAGGATGGGAATATGTAAAAAATGGAAAAGAGCTATTTAAAGGCTCAGTGTAAAGAAGAGGTAAATTTATGAATTTTGAACAAGCAAAAAAAAGAGCAGAAGAGTTAAGACCTTTATTACAATACTATACAAAGAAATATTTTGATGATGAACAAGTAGTTAGCGATTATGAGTATGATATGCTTATGAGAGAACTTAAACAAATAGAAAAAGAATACCCAGAATTAATAACTGAAGATTCACCAACACAAAGAGTTGGAACAGGAGCTATAAAGAAAGGCTTTGAAAAGGTAACACATGAAGTGCCTTTGCAAAGCCTTCAAGATGTATTTACATTTGAAGAAGTTGAAGAATTTGACCAAAGAATGCAAAAAGCTGCAATTGAGTTTTCAAGGCCGTTAGACTATGTAGTGGAAACAAAAATAGATGGACTTTCTTCAGCAATTGAATATAGAAACGGAAAGTTATATAGAGGAGCAACTCGTGGTAATGGAATAGTAGGTGAAGATGTAACTCAAAATATCTCTACAATAAAACATGTACCAAAAGAATTGAAAGAACCAATATCTATAACTGTACGTGGAGAGGTTTTTATTGGAAAAACAGATTTTGATAAATTAAATGAGGACAGGCTATTAGAAGAACAAGAGCAATTTGCAAATGCTAGAAATGCTGCAGCAGGTTCACTAAGACAGTTAGATAGTAAAATAACAGCATCAAGACCATTAGATATTTATGTGTTCAATGTTCAAAAATGTGATGATATTACATTTAAAACACACTATGAGAGCTTATTATATCTAGAACGTTTAGGATTTAACGTTAATCCTGTAAAAATCTTGTGTAAAAATATGCAAGAAGTTAGAGATGCAATAAACAAAATAGGTGAAATGCGAAATGGCTTAGATTTTGGAATAGATGGTGCAGTTGTAAAAGTTAATGATTTAGAACTAAGAGAAAAAGTAGGTACAACATATAAAACACCAAGATGGGCAGTGGCTTATAAATATCCTCCTGAGAAAAAAGAAACATTATTAAAAGATATTGTTTGTCAAGTTGGAAGGACAGGAGCAATTACCCCGATGGCTATTTTAGATCCAGTATATGTTGCAGGTTCTAAAATTTCAAAAACTACTCTTCACAATGAAGATTATATTAAGCAGAATGATATTAGAATTGGTGATAGAGTTATAATTCAAAAGGCTGGAGATGTTATTCCAGAAGTAGTTGGAGTAAATAAAGATAAAAGAGATGGAACAGAAAAAATCTTTGAGATGCCAAGAATATGTCCTGTGTGTGGCGCTGAGGCTGTACGAGAAGAAGGAGAAGCAGTTGTTAGATGTATAGGAATTGAATGCCCAGCTAAATTATATAGAAGTATCATTCATTTTGCATCAAAAGATGCAATGGATATAGATGGTCTTGGAGAGGCAATTATTGGCGAGCTGATTGAAAGAAAACTAATATCTAATATTGCAGATATATATAAGTTAACTATAGATGATGTTGCATCTTTAAAGAAAAATGGTAAAAAATTTGCGCAAAATCTAATAAATGCAATTGAAGAAAGCAAAAAAAGAGACTTATACAGAGTAATAAATTCACTTGGAATTAGACATGTAGGTGTAAAACTGGCAAAAACATTAGCAAGATATTTTAAAGATATGGATAAATTGATTGTGGCAACTTATGAAGAATTGAGAATGATAGAGGATGTAGGCGAAATAACTGCAAATACAATTTATGAATTCTTTAGACAAGATCAAACTATAGACTTAATAAACAAATTAAAACAAGCAAATGTGAATATGAAAGCAGAAATACAAGAAAATGAAGATGGAAAATTTGCGGAAAAAACATTTGTATTAACAGGAAGCTTAGAGCATTATTCGAGAGAAGAAGCTAGTGAAATAATTGAAAAAATGGGAGGAAAAACATCATCATCAGTATCAAAGAAAACAGACTATGTCTTGGCAGGAGAAGATGCGGGAAGTAAGCTAAAAAAAGCTCAAGAACTTGGTATAACAATAATTTCAGAAGAAGAGTTTATAACAATGCTATAAAAGACTAACTATGATGTAAAGGAATAAATTATATGGATGGAAAATATACTTTTGAAGAATTTTATAAAAACTTAGAAGATGGATATCAAATCTATTTTACTTATGTTAGAAATAGATATTTGCTCTTTAAAACATCTGAAAATTGCTATACGCAACAGTTATTGACTATACATGACAAAAATCCACAGCCAAGACATTCTATGATTACATTTAAAAGAGTAAAAGAAATGTTTCCTCATATGGAAGAAATTGAATATAAAACAGGAATTAACAATGATTGAATTTAGTAAACAAAATGGATTTTTGATATTTGTTAGAAAAAGTGATATAATACATTTATCCTAAATAAAAAATGGAGGATTTTATGATTAAGCAAGTGGAAGTGAAGAGTCTTCGGACTCTCAGTGAGCAAGAGGAAAAGACCATCTATGAGATGGTCAAAAGTTATGGCTACCGCTATTGGGGCGGTGGTTCGATTTCGAAAGATTCAGACGGCGTAAGCTGTCTGAACATAGGGTTTGAGACAAGGGCTGCGACCCTTAGTCCCAAACTGGGAACTCAGCTTCGGATGATTTTCGAAGTTGATGAAGTTCGTGTTGAAGGTGTGAAACTTTAACACGAACGAACCTACCTCCACGTTTGGCTCTATATAATTATAGAGCCAACAGGTAAAGGCCATTGCTGAAAAGCAGTGGCCTTATTCTATTTGATTTGAATTTATTTGAAGATCATTAAAGCTATTAGGTTGTACATTAATAGTTTCTTGATTTGTATATATTACCATACCAGGCTTTGAATTTTTGATTTTTTTTACATACTTAATTAAAGTATAATCTACAGGAACATTAGATGAATTAGAAGCTTGACTATAAAAAGCAGCAATAGCAGCACATTTGTTTAAAATTTCCTGAGATGGAGTTACACCATTTGTTTGTAAAATTGTATGACTACCATGGAAGCCTTTAACATGAAACCAATGGTCATCTTTATTAGCTATTTTAAAAGTCAATTCATCATTTTGTTTGTTATTTTTTCCGACTAAAATATTAAAGCCATTTATATTATATTTGATTGGTAGTGTTAAATTATTACTAGATTTAGAAGGCGAAGTTCTATTTCTTTGCTTTTTCTTACTTTGTAAAGAAAATGAAGATTTAACTTCATCTGATATAGCATAAATATCAGAAATACATGTTGAAACTTCAATTTCATAAACTATACTTTCTAGATAATTAATTTCTTTTTCTAATTCTATTTTTTGAATCTGGACAATATCATTAGTAGCCTTTAACTTATTATATTTTTTAAAATATTTCTTAGCATTATCATTTGGATAAAGTGAAATGTCTAAGGGAATATCAATAGTAGTACCATCATAATAATTTAAAAGTTCAATGTGGCTTAAACGTTGTTTAGAAATCTGATATAGATTGCTAGTTATAAGTTCGCCATACAATTTGTATTTTTCCATTTGAGAACATTCTTCTAATTTTTCATTAATATTAGAAAGTTTTTTAGACAATTTTTTTAATTTGGAAACGATCGAACTTAATAATGTGTTTTTGTATGATAAAAATTGTTCATTTTCTTGTTTATTGTTATAATAATTATCTAAAAATGTGTTAACTTGTAATGGAATAATAGATTGACTATAAGTTAAAGCATAATCATTATTTTCAACACTAATGCATTTGATATGTGAATTTTTTATATTATTTTGTAATTCTAATAAATAATTTGCCAGTAAAGTGTAATTATCTAAACTAGTAGAAATGTTTTTTTCTGAAATTAATTGCTTTACTGAGGTTTTGCTAAGGCCGATGAAATTATTACAAAAGAAATCTATTATGCAAGAATCATCTAAATTATTTATTAATTCTTCAAATTTACTAATATCAATTTTGTTAGAAGATGGAGAAGAATATTTATGTTTGGGTAAAATATTTCTACTTGCTCCATTATTTGTAGAAAAATGTTTAAACGAATCTATAATAATATCATTTTCATCTAACAAAAGAATATTACTGTATTTTCCCATAAGTTCTATAACCATCTTTTTTACAATAGATGTATTATTTTCATCTTTACCTATAAAATCAATTATTAGAATTCTCTCTAATCCTAAAGTATATATATTAGAAATTTTATAATTTATCAAATGCTTTCTAAGTAACATACAAAAGTTAGGTGCCACTAAAGGATTTATTTTCTTGTTTTGAGTCAAGTATACTGAATAGAGATTTGAAGAAATATTGATAGATAAAGCATATTGTAAACCATTACAGTATATGCTAAGTAAAATCTCATTTTCATCTGGCTCATAAATTTTTTGTAATTTTCCACCGATAAGACAAGCCAATTCATTAGATACAGCATTTAAAACTAAACCATCAAAAGCCATTTTTATACTTCCTTTCAATTTTGTATTCAAATTTTAGCACAAGATCCTTAAAATATCAACTTTTTGATAGTTTTCTATTGACAGGAAAAATGTAAGTGGATATAATACAAACATAGAGGCAACTACAACATAGGAGGTAGCTTATAACAGATGAGTGATGCAAATGTATATTATTCTTCAGACATAAAATATGCGGAAACTAGTGATGAAGACTTAATAGATATTATTAAGTCTGGTAATAAATATGCACTAGAGCACCTTATAAATCGCTATAAAAGTTTAGTCAATATGAAAGTAAGTAAGTACTACATAATAGGTGCAGAAAGAGAAGATATTGTACAAGAAGGACTAATTGGATTGTTTAAAGCAATAAAAAATTATCAAATCAATAAACAAAGTTCTTTTAAAAATTTTGCCAATATGTGCATTGAAAGACAATTAATTACAGCTATAAAGAGTTCAAATAGACAAAAGCACATGCCACTTAATTCTTATTTGTCTCTTAATATGAATGCTTATGATAATAACGATATAAACGACAAGAATGAAGCTGATTTGATTGAAATATTAAATACGAACTTGATAGAAGATCCTTTAGATACAATTACTCAAAAGGAATATTATAAAATTATAGAAAATGCTATTGATAAATCTTTAAGTAGTTTTGAAAAACAAGTATTAAATTTTTATGTGCAAGGTCAAAGTTATGGACAAATTGCAGAAAAATTAAATACTCCAGTTAAATCTGTTGATAATGCAATTCAAAGAATACGCAAAAAAGCAACTAAAGAAATACCAAATGAACAATTCTAAATAAGTCAAGAACAAGTTTCTTGACACAAATGCTTCTATAGCTCAGTAGGTAGAGCACAGCCATGGTAAGGCTGGGGTCGCCGGTTCGATTCCGGCTGGAAGCTCCAAAAGGTAAAATCGTCGCACCAGACGAAAAAATTTAATCGACTGTAAAAGGTCGATTTTTTTGTCGCTTTTTATTGAAAATGAAAGGATGGTGTGATATGATAAGTGTATTAAAGATTCCAAACAAGATAAGAAGAGATTTACTCTCAAAAATTGAATGGGCTTGCAAATTTAATTCTATAGAACTTGAACAACAAGTGATGATTGAAGGTTGTTTAAGAGTAATAGAACATACAAATTTGGCATATGTCGAGCCGCATAGAGTAATCATTAAAGATTGCCTGTATCTGTTCTTTAATGAACATGATTATTTCTATGTTAATGATTTAAGGACGAAATACCCTTTGTCCAAACTACAGGAATACATAGCAAGGCATTAATTTTTAGAGTTTTTTAAAAATACCTTATTTTGTTTTATTTGTGTTGTTAAAAAAGAAGAAAAAATAAATTATGAAACACTTTAAGTGTCAATAGCCTTGCGCTATCTGGCACTTATTTTTATGTTAAATGCCTTTCTATTCAAATCGAAGGGAGGAATTTAATACTATGAACGAAGAAAGAAAAGTTGCAGGAATTTATATTCGTGTAAGTACAGAAGATCAAGCTAGAGAAGGATTTAGTTTGGGAGAACAAAAGGAAAAACTATTACAGCTTTGTAAATTCAAAGAATACGAAGTATTCAAAATCTATGAAGATGCAGGAATATCAGCAAAAGATATTAAAAATCGTCCTGCTTTTCAAGAAATGTTAGCAGATATGAAGAAAGGAAAAATCAATTATATTGTAGCCTACAAGTTAGATAGAGCCACTCGTTCAGTTCGTGATTTAGAAGAACTGATAGCAGTATTAGAAAAGCATAACACATATCTTGTATGTGATAGAGATGATGTTAATACTTCTACTGCTAACGGAAGATTTTTTGTAAGAATGCTAACAGTATTATCTCAATTAGAAATTGAAATAGTTAGTGAAAGAACAAAGTTCGGATTAAATGGTGCTATAAAATCTGGACATTTGCCTGGCAAAATACCACTTGGCTATAAGAAAGATATAAATAAAAAGACTGTAATAGATGAAACTACAAAAGATATTGTAATAAGAATATTTAATATGTATTTAGAAGGCAAAAGTTATCAGCAAATTAGTAATATTCTAAATAAAGAGAAAGTCTTATATCCTAAAAAGTGGAGAGATACTACAATTATGGGAATGATAGATAATAGAGTTTATATGGGAGATTATGAACAACATAGAAGTATCAGCAAACAAACCAATGGAGAAACAACTATTTTTATGAATGTAGTTGAGCCAATAATAACTCGTGCTATGTGGGAAGAAGCACAAATGCAAAAAGAGAAAAATCAAAGAGCTTATACTAGAGATAGAGTTTATTTATTCTTCCAAAGACTTAAATGTCCTGAATGTGGCAGAATAATGAAATGCAAAGGCTTTGGTGGTACGAAAAAAAAATATATGTACTATAACTGTGAACATTGTAAGATTTATTATAGAGAAGATAAAGTTGAACAATGTTTAGAAGAATTTATATTAGATTTAGTAGAATATGATATGGCAGTTAAGAAATATTTTCTTCCTGTACTAGCTGATAAAAAAGAAACTGATACAGAGAAATTTGATAAAGAAATACAAACATTAAAACAACAAAAAGAAAGAATTAAGAAAGCATATTTAAGTGGCATTGTTGAAATAGAAGATTTTTCAGCAGATTATAAAATAATAGAAGAAAAAATAAATTTACTAGAAACTAAAAAATATGAACGCTTAAATGTAAATAGTTCTCTTTTACCCCACAACAACTAATGGCAGACAGAAATATTGAAAGAGAAAATTTAATAAGAACAAATAATTTAGATAAAGTTTTAAAAGCTGAATGGAATAAGAAATCAAAAGAAGAAAAACAAGAATTTATTTCAAAGTTTATTGAGTCAATGACCTTATTAAAAGATGAAAATGGCGACTTTTATATTGATAAGATAAATTTTAGAAGTAGTTATGCTAGTCAAATTTCAAAATTATTTGAAGCTGGTATATTAGACCTTTATGCTCCAATTACAATAGATGGCGAAGAACAACAAATTAGTACAAGTGTAAATATAAATCAAGAACAGTTTGATGACTATATAGACAGAATGAATAAATATTTTGATATAGAATTTTATGAGTTATTTCAAATTGATAGTAATGAAGAATTAAAACACGAGATAATGAAATTTGAACTAAACAGCAAAGATGAAAATGTTATTAGAATGGTAGCTCTACAAAATGATAATTCGTTTCCTATAAAAGAGAAAGACACATATACAATAGGAGCAGTCACTTATACTTCTGCGAAGGTATGCTAAAACAAATTAACGTGGCACGTTTTGTTGCAAAGCAATGAAAGTGGCGATAGTTAATTTTATGCCTCGCAGAGCCCCCGAGTTTTGATAGGATGTCAAAACTCATAGGGGGTTAGGATTTTTGACAAGTCAAAATCCTGTATGTAAAGGAGCATTAAAATTGAGTGAGATGTTAGCTTATACAATTCACTTGGAAAACGATAAAAATAAAACAAAAAGAGCAAAAGAATTAGCAAAAAAGAATCCATCAAATACGACTTCATTTAGTAATCATTCTATACAAAATAGTAGTCAGTTATCAAAAGTAAATAATCATAATTATAGAGAATACGACCATAAAACAGATATGATATGTAATATTTATGGGACAAATAATTTAATAAATGATGTTAAGAATTTATATTTACAAGAGTTTGAAAAAGCAAGAATTGAATATAACAAAAAGCAAACAAGAGACGATAGAAAAATAGATAATTATTTTAATCATATATCAAGAAATTCTAATAGAGATTTAGCTTGTGAACTAATAATTGAACTTGGCGATATGGAATTTGGGAATGACAAAGATATTATCTACAGAAGAAAAATGACTAATGTATATAAAGAACAAGTATATGATTTTATGCAATTTGTACCAGAGTTTAAAATAGCAAATGCAGTAATACACTTTGAAGAACAAAGCTTCTCTCCTCATATGCATATAGTTGGTGTTCCTGTAAAAGATGGTTATAAAAATGAAATGCGAAAACAGGTTGCAAAATCTCAAATATTTACTAAAACTTCTCTTTCAAAACTACAAGATAAAATGAGAATTAACTGTATAAAATCTTTTAATAAATATTATGAAGCTGATTACAAACTGAAAGAAAAAGAACTAGGCAGAAACTTTGATATACCAGTTAATAAAATGAGTAATTATAGACAGATGAAAAAAGATTATGAAAAGAATAAACAAAAGCTAAAACAAGCTAATGAAAAAACAGATATAGTAAATACAGAAAGTAATAAGTTAGAAAATATAATAACTACTCTAAAGCCTAATCTAGTAAACAAAAAGAATTATACTATTTCAAATGAACAAATAGAAACCATAAAAAGCTATATTTCAAAAGTTAGAGATACTACAAAATCTATTAAAGGTGTTAATGACTTAGATATTATTATGAAAGAATACGAAAAAGATTTAAAAGAACACGATAATGAAGTGAGAACACTTAATAGAACTATTATACAAAAAGACTTTGAAATAAAGGAATTAAAAGAAGATTTAGGTATAGCAAAAGATACTATTTCTAGTCAAGAAAAAGAAATTAAGCACTTGAGTGTGTTTAAAAATTTATGGAATAAATTTATGAAATTCTTTAAAAACAGAGTTAGACATTATGCTGATGAAAGTTATAAAAAGGTATATGAAGCAATGAAAAAAGATAATATTTTAAGGCAAGATGATATTGACTATATTGATAATAAAAATGTAAAAAACAAGAAATATGAAAGGTGATAAAAATTATGATATTAAAAAATAATAGTGAAAAAGTAATAAAATTAGTAAGATACTATGAAACATTGGAATTTGCAGATAAATTAAGACTTGCAATAAATATATTTGAAAGTGATTATATAAAGATTAATAGTGATAAAATGTTAGACTTATTAAAACAAATATTAAGAATAGTTGATACAAACTATAATAAATATGGGATGATAAACTTTCTTGAATATAGACATTTACTTTTAATGTCTGCACAAGTAATGGAAATGACCGAAAAAGAACAAAGTGATTTTGTATATGAAGTTTTAGGTGATATTTATATGATAATTAGTAATTAAGCATAATTTCTTGCAATATTATGTAAAATATGGTACAATATAATATATGAAAGTCCTTATTGAACACCTTTCAAATTCGGAGGGTGTATTCCTCCGAAAATATTTTTTAGGAGGAAACAAAAATGGCAATGACGAGTAAGGCAAAAAAACCAAATAAAGTAGTAAATCCTGTAAGTGCAGAATACTATGAACAATTTGGTAATACCTTTGTGGAAGAAGGAACTACAACAATTGGTTATCGGTATGACCAAGTCGAACGGCGCAAGATGAGAAAGCCTGACGGAAAAGAATTTACCAATAATGTAACCCTATCTCAACCTTCGTCCGAAGTTTTGACGATTATGAAGGATGGAGAAAAATGGTTCATGGTAATGGGAAAGCAGAGTCGTTCACCTTATGTTGTTGAGGTAAATGGAACTCTGTATTCCAAAATTTTTCTTGAACAGGCGGCAGGTCTTGTTGAAGCAGACCAAGATTTCCAATCTGCAGCAATTGCGGAAGGAAGTCAAGAACTGGGTGCAAAGATGATACATCTTTCGGAACTAATTGTTCCAAAATTGTATAGACATGTTTCTTATACAGATGAAGTTTCAAAATTGTATCTTGCTGTTACCGAAAGACTTGGTAGTCAAAATCTTGACGCAGATGAAAATATCAATGTTGATGTTATTCCACTTGAAAAAGCTAGAATAGCATTCAAAGAATACATTAACGGCGATAAAGCTGATTTTCTTGGTTTTGACCTTCCCGATATTACAATGCTCTCGATGACATTGTTTTTCTGGAAGTTGGATTCTGGTGAAATAGACCTGAACAATTTAACCGGAAATTTGTTGTAATCTTACACAAGCGAGGGAGTATGAGTGCAAAAGTGCCTTATTCTCCCTTGTTTTTTATTAATCAATAAATTTGCTTTTTACTATATACTTTTTTAAAAACTTATGCTAAAATGTATTTACAGTTGATTAAAGAACGGAATTATTGGAGTATTTTTTCGCAAATAACCACGACAAACGCTCCAAAGTCTTTATATAAAAAATAAACTGAATAATGAATAATTATTCAATTTTTTATTGCAAATAAGAATATTAGTAATAGGAGGAAGCACTCTAAATGAAAATGGGAATAGTTGGGTTACCCAACGTAGGTAAAAGTACATTATTTAATGCAATAACTAAAGCTGGAGCTGAATGTGCAAATTATCCATTTTGTACAATTGAGCCTAATGTTGGTGTAGTGGCGGTGCCAGACGAAAGGCTAAATAAATTAGCTGAAATTTATAATCCACAAAAAGTAACACCTGCAGTTATTGAATTTGTTGATATAGCAGGGCTTGTAAAAGGAGCAAGTCATGGGGAAGGACTAGGAAATAAATTCTTATCACATATACGTGAGGTTGATAGTATTGTTGAAGTTGTTAGATGTTTTGAAGACTCTAATATTGTTCATGTAGATGGAAGTATAAATCCAATACGTGATATTGAAACTATTAACTTAGAACTTATATTTGCAGATATAGAAACCGTTGATAAAAGAATAGATAATGCTAAAAAGAAAATAAAAGCAGACAAAAAATATCAAGAAGAACTTGATGTTTTTGAAAAGATAAAGAAGGTATTAGAAGAAGGCAAGCTAGCGCAAACTATTTCTTTTACGGAAGAAGAAAAAGAAATTATAAAAGATGCCTTTTTACTTACAATGAAACCTATTTTATATGTTGCAAATGTTTCGGAAGAACAATTGAATAATGTTGAAAACGATGAAAAAGTAAATATTGTAAAAAAATATGCAAAAGAACAAGGAGCAGAAGTAATAGCTCTTTGCGTAAAAATTGAAGAAGAATTGGCAAGTTTGACTGACGACGAAGAAAAAGAAATGCTAGAAGCCTTGGGACTTAAGGAATCAGGATTAGATAAAGTTATTAAAGCAAGTTATGATTTACTTGGATTAATGTCATTCTTAACAGCTGGAGAACCAGAAGTAAGAGCATGGACAATAAAAAAAGGTACTAAAGCACCTCAAGCTGCAGGAAAAATACATAGTGACATTGAAAGAGGATTTATACGTGCAGAAATTGTTTCGTATGATGATTTAATAAGAGAGGGATCTATAAATTCTGTAAAAGAAAAAGGACTAATGAGATCAGAAGGAAAAGAATATGTTATGCAAGATGGAGATGTTGTTTTATTTAGATTTAATGTATAAAATCAAAAAAAATGACAAAATTTTGCAAAATAGCTTGACTATTATTGAATATGAGTATAAAATATATATGTATGAGAGATGTATAATATTTTTAAATAGGGTAAATACTATAGTAAGCAAAATATTATCTAAAGAAAAAGGAGATTGAGGATTATGAAAAATAGAAAAATTATGTTAATATTTATAGCAATCGTTATGATTATTATGGCAATTGCACCAGTTGTATATGCATCAAATGAAGAAGGACTACCTGTTATAGAGACAAACGAAGATTTAAATAATAGTAATACAGATAACAATCAAGCAAATAATAATGAAAATACTAATAATAACGCAGTATTAAATGCTAACACTGATACCTCTGCTGAAAATAAATTACCTCAAACAGGCGTTGCAGAAGATACAACATTATTTATATTTATAGCAGTATGTATATTATCTGCAATTTATGCATATAAAAAAGTAAGAGATTATAGAAATATTTAATAATAAAAATAAGAAGAGATTAAACACTCTTCTTATTTTGCTTTTATGATTAATCTTTTTAAGTTATCTAAATTGTTACATGTAATAAGTGTAACAATCTTTTTATTTGCTGTATTTTGACTAATACAATTTGTGTCGTTATATAACACTTCATACTTTTCAAATATTTGATACACCATTTTATTACCACTTAAATCATAAATGTTTATTTGATCATTGATTTGCAATTCATTAAGTCGACTAAAAAAACGATTATCTATATAATTGTGACCGACAATACATAAATTTCCTATTTCATTTGGCATTGGACCAGTAAATCTACAAATAGATATTTTTAATAAGTCGTCTGAAACTTCAGATAGAATTGGATAACACAGATTAATTTTATCAATTTGCAACATTCCTATTACAAATGGGATGGCATTAGATGAATTTTCAATATTAGATAAATCTTCTTGATATAAAGTAGTAAGGTTATAATTATTAAGCAATTTTTTTGAAATTTGTTCTTGACGGTGAGATGTAAAATAATTAAATAAAAATAAAAAACAACTAAAAATTGCAATACAAAAAGAAATCCAAAATTGTATTTTATATTTATTGTTTTTGAAATAAAATTTTAATTGGAATATTTTTTTGTTTTCATCATAGGGAATTTCAAAAATATCGTTACTGAATTCTACATGTATTTTGGAGTTCAAATTATTTTTTTTGTTAGCTAACATTTCATTCATTACATCACCTTTTAATTAGTATTTGTGTTTATTAAATAAAAAATTCAGTTTTTATAATTTTTTTCAAAAAAAAGGTGTAAAAACAAACAATCTATGATAGAATAAGGTATATAAATTTAATATTAAGGAGAGTGTTTACATTTGTCTGAACTAAAGTATAAAAGAGTATTACTAAAGTTAAGTGGTGAGGCTCTTGCAGGAGAAACAAAATTTGGAGTAAATGAAATAACAATTGGTAAAATTTGTGACAAAATAAAAGAACTAGTTGATCTTAATGCAGAAGTAGCAATTGTTGTTGGAGGAGGAAATTTCTGGAGAGGTAAGAATGGACATGAAATGGAAAGAACAACTTCAGATTATATGGGAATGTTAGCTACATGCATGAATGGATTAGCTTTACAAGATGCACTAGAATCTAGGGGAGTCCCTGCTAGACTTCAAACCGCAGTGGAAATGAGAACAATTGCAGAGCAATATATAAAAAGAAAAGCTGATAAACATTTAGCAAATGGAAGAGTTGTTATATTTAGTGGAGGAACAGGAAGTCCATTTTTTACTACTGATACAGCTGCAGCTCTAAGAGCAGCAGAAATAGAAGCTGATGCAATATTAGTTGGAAAAACAATTGATGGAGTCTATTCGGACGATCCAAAAACAAATCCAAATGCTACTAAATTTGATGAAATTACATATATGGATGTATTAAATAAAGATTTGAAAGTAATGGATTCAACTGCAATATCATTATGCAAAGATAATAATATACCACTTGTAGTATTTGCAATTAGCGAACCAGAAAATATGATTAAAGCAATCAAAGGTGAAAAAGTAGGTACTTTTGTTGGAAATAAAAATTAAATTATTAGGAGAGAAAAGAATTATGTTAAACAATGTATATGAAGAAAAAATGGATAAAACAATTAGTGTTTTTGAAGAAAATTTATCAGAAGTAAGAGCAGGTAGAGCAAACCCTGCAATATTAAATAAAATTACAGTAAGCTATTATGGTGTTCCAACACCAATAAATCAAGTTGCTGGTATTTCAGTACCAGAAGCTAGAATGATTTTAATACAACCTTGGGATACTAGTCTTTTAAAAGAAATAGAAAAAGAAATATTAAAATCTGATATAGGAATTAACCCAAATAATGATGGAAAAGTAATAAGATTGAACTTTCCTGAATTAAATGAAGAAAGAAGAAAAGAGCTTGTAAAAGATATTAGAAAATTAGCAGAAGAAGCTAAAGTTGCAATAAGATCAATAAGAAGAGATGCAATGGATGAAGCAAAAGAAATGCAAAAAAAATCTGAAATAACAGAAGATGATTTAAAAAACGAAGAAAATGAAATTCAAAAATTAACTGATAAAAAGGTAGAAGAAATTGACAATATGCTAGCTAATAAAGAAAAAGAAATTATGAGTATATAAATTCTAAAAATAATCAGCAGCTTGCTACGTTACAGTATATTAAAAACACAGTTAGCTACTGCATACTGAGGCTATAATAGGCAAAGCCTTAACAGCCTCAGCAACATACAAAAGTATGCGCCCTTGCCTTTTTAATATACTGTGCCTTGCAATCTACTAATTCTTTTTAAAATTAAAATTATGTAATAAGAAAGGAAAAATATGGAAGAAAAGTTATTACCACAACATATTGCTATTATAATGGATGGAAATCGCAGATGGGCAAGAGAAAAAGGATTGGATTATAGACTAGGACATAAAGAAGGAGCAGAAAATTTAAAAAGAATAGCAAAATATGCTAATGAGATAGGAATTAAATACTTAACTGTATATGCGTTCTCTACTGAAAATTGGAAGAGGACAAAAGAAGAAGTTGGTGCTCTTATGATTTTACTTCAAAAATACTTGGAAGAATTTTTAAGTAGCAATGACTTTGATAACATAAAAATAAATGTACTTGGAGATACATCTAAATTAGGTGAAGGACTACAAAAGAGTATAACTAAAATATTACATGAGACTGAAAATAATACTGGGTTAGTTTTAAATATTGCATTTAATTATGGTGGAAGAGATGAAATAGTAAAAGCAGTAAAAAGAATATCAACAGAAGTTAAAGAAAATAAACTAGATATTGATGATATAAATGAAGAAACATTTTCAAAATTCCTTTATACAGCTGGTCAGCCAGATCCAGATTTGTTAATACGTACAAGTGGAGAACAGAGACTTAGTAACTACTTATTATGGCAACTTGCATACACAGAATTTTATTTTATAAAAAAATATTGGCCAGACTTTTCAGAGCAAGATTTGGATGAAGCAATATCTAAATTTGAAGCTAGAAATCGTAATTTTGGTGGAAAATAAAATATAGAAAGGTTAAATATTTATGAACATAAAAAGAATAGTATCAGGATTAATTTTATTCCCAATAGCTGCTGCTATTTTGATTTTTGGAAATCAATATGTAGTAGATGCAACAGTCGCCCTGATTGCAATTATGAGTATACATGAATTCTACAAAGCGTTTAGAACTGGGGAAAAAGCCAATCCAGTAAGTTGGGTAGGATATGCTACTGCAGCAATGATTTCATTAATTCATGTATTACCAGACGGTTGGATATTAAAAACAATTGGACTGTTATTACCAATAAGTTTATGTATTTTATTCTTATATGTTATTATAAAAAATTTGAAAATAAATATAATAGACATCGCAGTAACCTTCTTTGGAATCTTTTACATAGTAATATTTTTAATGTATATTACAATAATTCATGAAAATTTATTACATGGAAAAATATTAATTTGGTTTTTATTCTTAACTGCATGGGGAACTGATATATTTGCTTATGTTGTTGGAAAAAGCATAGGAAAACATCATTTTACGGAAATTAGTCCAAACAAAACAATTGAGGGATGTATAGGTGGAACATTAGGAGCAGTTATAATAACAGTAATTTATAATGTTATATGTCAATTTATATTTCATATAGAATTTAATTATGGTTATGTTATTTTAATAACAGTTATATTAAGCGTTTTAAGTCAAATAGGAGACTTAGCAGCATCTAGTATAAAAAGATATACTGGAATTAAAGATTTTAGCAATTTAATACCTGGACATGGAGGTATGCTAGATAGAATTGATAGTGTTGTATTTACAGCACCATTTGCATATTTTTTATTTATGTTGTTATTATAGGAGAGTGTATAATTGATTTCAGTGATTATTACAATATTAAAAATTGCATTTATACTTGGTTTCCTTGTATTTATTCATGAAGGTGGACATTTTTTAATTGCAAAACTATGTAAAATTAAAGTAAATGAGTTTGCAATAGGATTTGGACCAACAATATGGAAAAAACAAGGAAAAGAAACTAAGTATGCATTAAGACTTATTCCACTTGGTGGTTTTGTAAATATGGAAGGAGAAGAAGAACGTTCTGAAAAAGAAGGTTCTTTTAGTAAAGCAAGTATACCAAAGAGAATTGCAATTGTTGCAGCAGGTGGACTTGTAAACATCTTATTTGCGTTAATAGTTTATTTTATACTATTATGTTTTACCGGAAATAATGTTTCTACTATAATAGATGGACCTATATCTGGTACAGGCGCAGAAATTGCCGGCTTACAATCGGGTGATGAAATTATTAAAGTGAACGGTCGTAAAGTTCATTATAAAAAAGACTTAGATAAAGCATTGGATGAGAGCAATGGAGAACCTTTAAATTTAATTATAAGAAGAAACGGAAAAGAAGAAACAATTATAATTGATCCTATGGTTGAAAAATATAATTATACTGGAATTGCTATTCAGACAAATGGAAAAAATAACACTAAAATAGCGGCAATTTATTCGAAAAGTCCGGCTGAACAGCAAGGATTAGTTTCTGGAGACGTAATATTAAAGGTAAATGATATTGATGTACTTAATGATGTAAAAAAATTATTAGAAGAAATAAATAAGACAGAAGGAAAAGAAATTAAGTTTACAGTGGAAAGAAATAATGAAATAATAGATGCACTAATTACTCCAGAGGTACAGACAAATTATTATATGGGAGTATATTTAAAAAAGGCAGAAAATAATTTTGCTAATAACATTTATTATGCATATTTTGAAACCTTAAACTTTGGCTCATCTATTATTGATAATTTAAAATTATTGTTTACAGGAAATGTATCAATTAATCAAATGGTTGGACCAGTCGGAATAGGTGAAATAGTTGCAGAAACAAATGGATTTGCAGATTTTGCTTATATATTAGCAGTTGTGTCTATATCACTTGGATTTACAAATCTGTTACCATTTCCACCACTTGATGGAGGAAAAATTGTTATTTTACTTATAGAAGCGATTAGAAGAAAACCAATAAATGAAAAGGTGGAAATATATATTCAAATGGCTGGATTTGTAATATTAATTGGACTTTCTATTTTAGTTACCTATAATGATGTACTAAGAATATTCTGATAAGGGGTATCAAATATGGAAAGAAAATACGACACATTGGACTATTATAATAGAAATGCAAATTGATATTGATTATTTTGAGACTTTGCCAAGTACTAAAAGAATACAAGACATAGTATGGGAAAATTATATTTTACAAAAAGATTAGTTTATAAGAGGAAAAAATGGAAGAACTAAAAACAGTAAAACAGGTATTTAGAGATTACAATTCAAATAGCTTCGCTTTGAGCGAGGCTAAAGTTGTATGTGTAAATATATACAAGAAAACTAATATTTTAGAGATAAAATTAAAGGTTGCTTCTTCTATTTTAATGAAAGACTTAGCTGACTTTGAAAAGTATTTAGCTAAAAGGTTTAATTTTAAAGATATTGATATAAAAATAGAATCTGATGGAACAGATGAAAATGTAAACAATAAAATTCAGACTGAGTGGACTGACATTGTTGAGTATATGGCGTACAAACATCCACTAACAAAAGCATTATTAAAAAATAGTGCAATTAGCATAGAAGATAATAGAATAAATGTAAAGTTGGCAATGAAAGGAAAGATGGTATTAGAAGCAAGAGGATTTGAAAAAATATTATCTTCTAAATTAGCGGATTTATATCATAAAAATTATGTAGTTTCTTACCAAGAAGAAATTACACAAGAAATGATAGAACAATATCAAGAACATGCTAGAGAATTAGAAAAACAAGCAATTATGTTAGCACAAAAAGAAGCGATGGAACAAGCTGAAGAAAAAAGACAAGAAAAAGAAAAGAAGATACAAGGTGAATCTGCACCAATACCAGATGCACCAATGCCTACTGATGCAGATATTCCTTTTGAACCAGAACAAGAAGAAAATTCACCTTTGATTTATGGTAGAAGTTTGAAAATCAAAGAGGAATTATCTAAAGTAATAGATTTGTCGGTTGATAGTGGAAAAGTTTTATTAGATGGAGAAATTTTAAATACAGATTCGAGAGAATTGAAATCAGGTAAATTCTTAGTAACATTTGATTTATATGATGGTTCAAGTACAATTACTTGTAAAGCTTTTGTTGAAGCAGATAAGCATGATGCGGTTATAAAAAGGTTAAAATCAGCCAGTGGAGTTAAAGTAAATGGAACAGCACAATTTGATCCATTTGCGAAAGAATTAGGCGTAATTGCAAATATAATTATTGAATCAACTGGAATTAAAAGAGAAGTTAGAAAAGATGAAGCAAAAGTTAAAAGAGTTGAACTTCACATGCATACTCAAATGAGCCAAATGGATGGTATGACAGCTGCAAAAGACTTATTGAAACGAGCTGTAAAATGGGGAATGAAGTCAATTGCTATAACAGACCATGGAGTTGTACAAGCATTTCCTGATGCACACAAATACCTAGAAAAAGACCACCCTGATTTGAAAGTTATATATGGAGTTGAAGCATATTTGGCACCAGATAAAACACCATGTGTTTCATTTTCAAAAAATCAACCTTTAGATGATACTACATATTGCGTTTTGGACTTAGAAACAACAGGTTTCTCATTTAGAACAGAAAAAATCACAGAAATTGGTATAATGAAGGTTAGAAATGGAGAAGTTATTGATGAACTTAGTACATTTGTAAACCCAGAAAAACCAATACCACAAAGAGTAGTAGAAGTTACTAATATTACTGACGATATGGTAAAAGATGCTCCTAAAATTGAAGAAATATTACCAAAAGTTATAGAATTTGTTGGAGATAGTGTTCTTGTAGCACACAATGCAGACTTTGATATAGGATTTTTGAAATATAACTGCACATTATTAGGATTAAAACTAGGAAATACATATTTAGATACACTAAGATTAGCAAAAGATTTATTCCCAGAATATAAAAAGTATAAGTTGGGAATTATTGCAGAAAATTTAGGAATAAAAGTAGATGTAGCACATAGAGCATTAGATGATGTTGATACAACAGTAAAAGTATTAAATGTAATGTTTGATATGCTTAGAGAAAAAGGTGTTAAAACTTTAGATGATATAGATGAAAAGTTAAGCGGAAAAGCAGATTATAAATCACTTCCAACATATCATGCTATTATATTGGCAAAAGACTATGTTGGACTTAGAAATTTATATAAATTAATATCTGTTTCGCACTTACATTATTTTTATAAAAAACCTCGTATATTAAAATCATTGTATAAAAAATATTCTGAAGGTTTAATACTTGGAAGTGCTTGTGAGCAAGGAGAAATATATAGAGCCATAATTGCTGGTAAAACAGATGAAGAAATAGAAGAAATAGCAGCAGATTATGATTATTTAGAGATTCAACCTCTTGGAAATAATATGTTTATGGTTAGAAATGAAACAGTAAAAAGCGTAGAAGACTTAAAAGATATTAACCGTAAAATAGTTGCTCTTGGTGAAAAACTACAAAAACCAGTTGTAGCAACATGTGATGTTCATTTTATGGACCCACAAGATGAAATTTACCGTAGAATATTGATGGTTGGACAAGGGTATGATGACGCAGATGACCAAGCACCATTATATTTAAGAACAACTGAAGAAATGCTAAAGGAATTTGATTATTTAGGGGAAGAAAAAGCGTATGAGGTTGTTGTAACTAATACAAATAAAATAGCTGACATGTGTGAAAAGATAAGCCCAATTTCACCTGAAAAGTGTCCACCACACATTGATGGATGTGAAGAAACAATAAAAAATATAGCATATAGTAAAGCACATGAATTATATGGAGATCCATTACCAGAAATAGTACAAGCAAGACTAGATAAAGAATTACATTCTATTATTACAAATGGGTTTTCAGTTATGTACATTATTGCACAAAAGTTAGTATGGAAATCTAATGAGGATGGATATATAGTAGGTTCAAGAGGTTCTGTTGGTTCATCTTTTGTTGCAAATATGACAGGTATTACAGAAGTAAATTCACTTCCACCACATTATAGATGTCCTAAATGTAAATATTCAGATTTTACAGATTATGGAGTGAAAAATGGATTTGACTTACCTGATAAGACTTGTCCAAATTGTGGAGAAAAATTAGCAAAAGATGGAATGGATATTCCATTTGAAACTTTCTTAGGATTTGATGGAGATAAAGAGCCTGATATTGACTTAAACTTCTCAGGAGAATATCAAGCAAAGGCTCATAGATATACAGAAGTAATATTTGGAAAAGGAACAACATTTAAGGCTGGTACAGTTGGTACAGTAGCTGATAAAACAGCTTATGGATATGTAAAAAAATATTATGAAGAAAAAGGTATACCTATTAGTAATGCAGAAGTTGTAAGACTTTCACAAGGATGTACAGGAATTAAAAGGACAACTGGTCAACATCCAGGTGGAATTATAGTTGTACCAAAAGGCAGAGAAATATATGAATTCACACCAGTACAACATCCAGCAGATGACCCTAATTCAGATATTATAACAACACACTTTGATTATCACTCAATTGACCAAAACTTATTAAAACTAGATATACTAGGCCATGATGACCCTACAATGATTCGTATGTTATTTGATTTAACTGGAATTGACCCAACTAAAGTACCTTTGGATGACAAAGACACTATGTCAATATTTAGTTCAACAAAAATATTAGGTGTAACACCAGAACAAATACATTCAGAAGTAGGAACATTTGGTATACCAGAGTTTGGAACTAAGTTCGTAAGAGGAATGTTAGTTGATACAAAACCAACAACATTTAATGAGTTAATAAGTATATCAGGACTTTCACATGGTACTGATGTTTGGTTAAACAATGGACAAGAACTTGTTAATCAAGGAATTGTTACATTAAGTGAGGCAATAGGTTGTAGAGATGATATTATGCTTTATTTAATAAAAAAAGGATTGCCACCAAAGCCAGCATTCAAAATAATGGAGTTTGTTCGTAAAGGAAAAGCTTCAAAAGATCCAGAAAAATGGAAAGAACATGAAGCAATGATGAGAGAATACAACATACCTGAATGGTATATTGGCTCTTGCCAAAAAATTAAGTACATGTTCCCTAAAGCACATGCTGCAGCTTATGTTACAAATGCCTTCCGTATTGCATGGTTTAAAGTACATAAACCAGCAGCATATTACACAGCATTTTATACAATTCGTGCAGACGAGTTTGATAGTGATATTATGTGTTATGGTGTAGAAAAAGTAAAAAATAAAATGAAAGAAATTGACTTACAAGGAAATAGTGCTTCAACTAAAGATAAGAATATGTATGCAATTTTAGAGTTAGTATTAGAAATGTATGAAAGAGGAATTACATTCTTGCCAATTGATTTGTATAAGAGCCATGCAACAAAATTTATAATGGAATCAGATACAGAGATAAGACCTCCATTAAACAGCATTCCTGGACTAGGAACTGTAGCTGCAGAAGGAATAGATACTGCGAAGAAAGATGGAAAATTTATGTCTATAGATGATATGAAGATTCGTTCAAAAATTGGTACATCTGTTATTGAAATGTTACAAAAAGTTGGATGCTTGAAGGGTATGAGTCAGAGTAACCAATTAAGCCTTTTCGGGTGAATTTTAAAAATAATTGGCATCTTACTGCGTCAAAAAGTATTCAAAACGCGGTTACAACCAAAAGGTTGCGCCCTTGCTTTTTGAATACTTCTTTCCTTGTAATATACTAATTCTTTTTAAAATTCAAAATGTTTAGTTAATTAGGTGTGATAACTGAGAGGAGAGAGCCGTGAAATTAGAAGAGCTAATTGATGTTAAGTATATAGTTATTTATTTGATTGCAATAAATTTGATTACATTTTTTGCGATGTGGCTTGATAAATGGAAAGCTAAAAGAGGCAAGTGGAGAATACCAGAAAATACTTTGCTAGTGTTAGTTTTAATGGGCGGTGGTATAGGAGGTATTGCCGGAATGTATACATTTCGACATAAAACTCAGAAGGCTAAATTTGAAATTGGTTTTCCTGTAATTTTAATATGTGAAATTCTTTTAATAATATTGATTTGTACGTAAAGTAAAAGCAATGTATTTCTAAAAACATAGAAATATGTTGCTTTTTATTTCGAAGTTGAAAGAATCAAATACAAATGGAATATACTGGAAACACACAAAAAAACAATTTGACAATATACGACAAATAAATTGTTACCATAAAATAATAACGCATAAAAAGTAAAAGTTATCCACAAAAAAACACAACTATTTACAGTTATTCACAAAGTTTTCAACATTTTCCACAACACTGTGGAAAATGTTTTCTGTAAACTCATTGAAATAATTATGTAACACATATTGCCTTTTTGTAATAATATAGTCGAACTTTATAATATAATGTAGAAAAATATACAAATTTTGATTTACTTTAATATTATGTAACACTTGACACATTCGAACTTATGTTTTATAATTAATGCGTTATTGATGAATAATAATTTATGCATAGTACAGTATATATAGGGGGCTTTTAAATGCAAAATAGCATTATTATTAAGGGTGCAAAAGAACATAATTTAAAAGATATAAATATAGAAATTCCAAGAGATAAATTAGTGGTAATTACAGGGCTTTCAGGCTCTGGTAAATCTTCATTAGCATTTGATACTTTGTATGCAGAAGGTCAAAGAAGATATGTAGAAAGTTTATCATCTTATGCTAGACAATTTTTAGGGCTAATGGAAAAACCAGATGTTGAATCAATTGAAGGCTTATCACCAGCAATTTCAATAGATCAAAAAACTACATCTAGAAATCCACGTTCAACAGTTGGAACAGTTACAGAAATATATGATTATATTCGTTTATTATATGCACGTATAGGTGTACCATATTGTCCAAACTGTGGTAAGAAAATTGAAAAACAAACTATTGATCAAATTATAGATAGTGTTATGAGTTTAGAAGAAGGTACTAGAATTCAAGTTTTAGCACCTGTTGTTCGTGGAAAAAAAGGTGAATATACAAAACTATTACAAGACTTTCAAAAAGAAGGTTTTGTTCGTGTACGTGTTGATGGTGAAGTTTATGAATTAACAGACGACATAGAAATTGATAGAAAGAAGAAACATAATATAGAGCTAGTAGTTGATAGATTAGTTGTAAAAGAGGAAATCAGAACAAGACTAACAGAATCGGTCGAAACTGCTTTAAAATATGCAAATAACTTAGTTGTAATAGATATTCCAGGTGATAAGGAAACATTATATAGTCAAAATTATGCTTGTCCAGATTGTAATATAAGCATAGAAGAACTAACACCAAGAATGTTTTCTTTTAATAATCCATTTGGGGCTTGTCCAACTTGTACAGGTATTGGTTACCTGATGAAAATGGACGAAGATTTGATTGTACCTGACAAAAACAAAACTTTATATGATGGAATCAAAGCTTTTGGAGCCAGCACTATGAAAAAAGGCGATACAATGGCAAAAATGTATTTTGAAAGTATTGCTAAACATTATGGAGTAGAAATAAAAGATGTACCTATTAAAAAATTGCCAAGATGGTTCTTAGAGAAAATTTTATATGGTACAGGTGATGAAGCAATTGATTTTGAATATACATCTTATGCCGGAACAAGAAAATTTACAAGTCCATTTGAAGGTGTTTTGCCAACATTAGATAGAAGGTATAATGAAACAAAATCTCAAGGTATGAGAGACTTTTATGAAATGTACATGAGTGAAAGTGCATGTCAAACTTGTCATGGAGCAAGACTAAAAAAAGAGAGCTTATCTGTAAAGGTTGGAGATAAAAATATAAATGAATTAACAGATATGTCTATTGATAAAATAAAAGATTTTTTAAATTCATTACAATTAAACAACAAAGACAAAATGATTGCAGATCAAATACTAAAAGAATTAAATAAACGTTTACAATTTTTACTTGATGTTGGGTTAGAGTATTTAACATTATCTAGAAGTGCAGGAAGTTTATCAGGTGGTGAAGCACAACGTATTCGTTTAGCCACTCAAATTGGTTCAGGACTAACAGGAGTGTTATATATATTAGACGAACCAAGTATTGGGTTACATCAAAGAGATAATGAAAAGCTATTAGCAACACTTAGAAAATTAAGAGATTTAGGAAATACTGTTTTAGTTGTTGAGCATGATGAAGATACTATGTATGCAGCAGACCAAATTATAGATATTGGACCAGGTGCAGGGGTGCATGGTGGAAAAGTAATTGCACAAGGTACTGCTGAAGAAATTAAATTAGTTCCAGAATCTATTACAGGACAATATTTAAGTGGTAAAAAACAAATTTTAGTACCTAAAAAAAGAAGAAAATCTAATGGTAAGGCAATTGAAGTCAAAGGAGCAACAGAACATAACTTGAAAAACATAAATGTAAAATTTCCATTAGGACAATTTATTTGTGTTACAGGTGTTTCAGGTTCAGGAAAGAGTACACTTGTTAATGAAATATTATATAAAACTGTAGCTAAAGAAATATATGGTTCAAATGAAAAACCAGGAAAATGCAAAGAAATAAAAGGACTAGAAAATGTTGATAAAATTATAAATATTGATCAATCACCAATAGGAAGAACTCCACGTTCAAACCCAGCAACATATACAGGAGTGTTTGATGTTATTAGAGACATTTTTGCAGCAACACAAGAGGCTAAAATGAGAGGATATGACAAAGGAAGATTTAGTTTTAATGTTGCAGGTGGTAGATGTGAGGCATGTTCGGGAGATGGTGTTTTAAAAATTGAAATGCATTTTTTACCAGATATATATGTACCATGTGAAGTATGTAAAGGAAAGAGGTATAATAGAGAAACACTTGAAGTTAAATATAAAGGTAAAACTATTAGTGATGTTCTTGATATGACTGTGGAAGAAGCTTTGAAGTTTTTTGAAAACATACCTAAAATCAAATCAAAAATTCAAACTTTATATGATGTTGGACTTGGATATATCAAGTTAGGACAACCTTCAACTACTTTATCAGGTGGAGAAGCACAACGTGTTAAACTAGCAACAGAATTATCTAAAAAAGCAACAGGAAAAACATTATATATTTTAGATGAGCCTACAACAGGACTTCATATAGCAGATGTTCATAAATTGGTCGATATTTTACAAAGATTAGTTGATACAGGAAATAGTATAATTGTAATCGAACACAATTTAGACCTTATAAAAACAGCTGATTACATTATAGACTTAGGACCAGAAGGTGGAGAAAAAGGTGGACAAATAATTGCAGTAGGAACGCCAGAACAAATCACAAGAAATGATCAAAGTTATACAGGAAAATTTTTAAAAAAATACTTAGAATAATATAAAAACATGCCAATGGGGACGGAGAATTTTGGCACACTTTGTAATCGATTTGTTTAAATTTTAATTTAATTAAAAGTGTGCCAAAATTCTCCGTCCCCATTGGCACCCATTGGCATGTTTTATTATGTAAGAGATGTAAGGCTAAATGGGCATTCATATAAAAAATTAATACAAAAGTAAAATTAAAAAACAAAAAGAAAGGGAACAAAGTAAAAATTAAATATATAAAATAATTTATAAAATGAATACCCACTTAACTTTACATCTCTTACATTAAAAATCAATAACAATTATCTACAATTGTTATTATTTGATCTCTCATTATTATTTTTGTTTTGATTGTTACTATTATTTTTGTTATTGTTTTTATTATTTTTATTTTGCTTTTCTGACATACTTAAGCACCTCCATTTCTTTTTTACAATAGTATTATTAAACAAAAAATAAAAAATTATTCAAAAAATGTTTATTTTGCATAAGAGAAAACATTATTGCTAATTTACATGCTTTGTAGTATAATTTTTTAAGAAAAAGAGAGGTGCATTTTTATAATGAGTAATATAGTAATTGGAATTGAAGGATATGTTGGTGCAGGAAAAAGCGCAATATGTAGAGAATTATTAAATCACATTCCTAATAGTATAATTTTGGAAGGTGGAAATTTATATAGAGCAATTGTATATAGCTTACTTAAATCAGGTATAGATTTAAGCAATTTGAAACAAAATATGTCTCATGTTGATATTAAGTCAATTATGGAAAAGTTAAAAATTACAATTGCAATTGAAAACAGACAAACTGCAATTTATATTGACGGACAAAAAATTGATGAAGAAAAATTACAATCATCTCAATCATCATTAGCAGTTTCAGAAATAGGTACAATTGCCAATAATGATAAATTATATGAATTTGGAAGAAAATTAATAGATCAATTTAAAGAAAAATATAATGTTATAGTTTCTGGAAGAGCTTTAATGGAAATTTATCCAAATTTAGATTATCACTTTATGATTACAGCTTCACTAGATGAACGTATAAGAAGAAAAAGCATACAATATAACAACAAAATTGATTTAGAAGAACTAAGACAAAATATTCAAAGGAGAGATGAATTACAAGAAAAAGCAGGTTATTACAAAATATATGACAAAACTATTGTAGTTGATGTTAGTGAGTGTGAAAATGTTCAGGCTTCAGCTAAAAAGGTTTTAAGTTTTATTAAAAAGGAGAATATAGATAATGAATTTTGTGAATAAAAAATTAGATGAATTTGAAAACTATATAAGAGGAAAAAAAGTTGCTATTATTGGTTTAGGAGTTAGCAATATTCCTTTAATAGATTATTTTTACAACTTAGGTGCAAGTGTTGCATTTTTTGATAAAAGACCAGTTGAAAAACTAGACAAAGAGGCTGTTCAAAAAATACATAATTATAATTTTGATTTATACCTAGGAGAAAATAATTTAGAAAATCTAAAAGGATTTTCAATAATATTCCGTTCTCCAAGTTGTAGACCTGATACACCAGAAATTATAGATGAGGTAAGAAAAGGAGCTGTCTTAACATCTGAAATAGAGATGTTAATGCAAACTTGCCCAGCTACTATAATTGGAATTACAGGAAGTGATGGAAAAACTACTACTACAAGTTTAATTTATGAAATTATAAAACAGAGCGGGAAAAAATGTTACTTAGGTGGAAATATAGGTTTTCCATTATTTACAAAAGTTAGAGAAATGACACCAGAAGATGTAGTTGTATTAGAATTAAGTAGTTTTCAATTAATGGATATGCAAATTAGCCCACATATTGCGGTTATTACTAATATTTCGCCAAACCATTTAGACATTCACAAATCTTATGAAGAATACATAGAAGCTAAGAAAAACATATTTAAAAGCCAAAATAAGAATGATATTTTAGTTATTAACTATGATAATGAAATAACAAAAGAATTTAAAAATGAGGCAAATGGAAAAGTTATATATTTTAGTAGAAAAACTAAATTAGATGACGGAATAATCTATGACGATGAGAAAATTAAGGAATGTAAAGATAAGGTTAGAAGACATATTTTAAATGTAAAAGATATTCATTTAAGAGGAGTTCACAATTACGAAAATGTTTGTGCTGCAATAGCCGCAACAGCAAGCTTAGTGGAGCCAAAAGTACAGGCTAAAGCTATTCAGAACTTTAAAGGAGTTGCACATAGATTAGAGTTTGTAAGAGAAATAGATGGAATTAAATGGTACAATGATTCTATTGGAACATCACCAACAAGAACTATAGCAGGATTAAACTCTTTTGACGAAAAAATCGTTCTAATAGCAGGAGGATATGATAAACATTTAGATTATACACCAATTGCAAAACCAATTGTAGAAAATGTAAGCAAATTAATTTTAATGGGAGCAACTGCTGAAAAGATAGAAAAAGTTGTTAGAGATGAGCTAGAAGCACAAGGAAAAGATATGCCAATATATCATTGTAGTTCATTAAATGAAGTAGTTAACAAAGCAAAAGAAATAGCAACACCAGACGAAATTGTACTATTCTCACCTGCAAGTGCAAGTTTTGATTTATTTAAAAACTTTGAAGAAAGAGGAAACTTATTTAAAGAGTTAGTAAATAATTTGTAAGAGGTATTATAAAATGAAAAAACAAAGCGAATTGTATGAATTGTTAAATGAAAAAAATACATTGAATGAAATTCAAAACTATATAAAAGAAGTAATCAAAATCAGAGGATTTTCAGAACAAAAAGTGCAAGATAAAATGCTTTTATTACTTGAAGAAACAGGAGAACTAGCAAAGGCTATAAGAAAGACAATACCAGAAGCATCTGTAGACTATGAAAGAATAGAAAATTATACAGATATTGAAGAGGAAGTTGCAGATGTATTTATAGTGTTAGTTTCTATATGTAACAGATTAAATATAAACTTATATGATGCAATTATAAAGAAAGAAGAAAAAAATATAAAAAGACAATGGAAATTAAATGCGGGAGAAAATAATGAACAATAGACTTTAATATTAAATAGAGGAGAAAAAATATGATACACAAAATGAAATTAAATGAAAATCCTTTTGAAAGAATAAAAAATGGAACAAAAACAGTAGAATTTAGATTATATGATGAGAAAAGACAGCAAGTGAAAATTGGAGATAAAATAGAATTTTCAAAATTGCCAGATTTACATGAAAAATTATTAGTTGATGTTATTGAGTTATATAGAGAAGATACATTTAAGAAGTTGTTTCTAAAACTATATAATGATGAAGGTGAGGCAACTGAAAAAGCTAATGGCATGTATGAAATTTATTCACCAGATAAAGAAAAACAATATGGTGTTTTAGGAATTAAAATAAAAATAAATGTAGATAGTTTAAAAGACAATATAGAAAAATTTAAACCATACAATGAACAAGAAAAAGTTGAAAAAAGGGTAATGTTAAAATATATTGATGATTTTGATGATGTATTAACTAGACAAAATGAATATGGACATTTTACAAGCTCATCATTTATTCTTAACAAAGAAAGAACAAAAATATTGATGATATATCATAAAATATATAATTCGTGGGCATGGACAGGAGGACATAGTGATGGAGATAGTGACCTTCTATATGTGGCTATGAAAGAAGCAAAAGAAGAAACAGGAATAAAGAATGTTACACCTATTTCGAAAGATATTTATTCATTAGAAATAATCAATGTAAACGGTCATGAGAAAAGAGGAAAGTATGTAGCTTCACATGTTCATCTTAATGTAACATATTTATTAGAAGCTGATGAAAACGAAGCTATACACATAAAAGAAGATGAAAATAGTGGAGTAAAATGGGTTCCAATTACTGATGTTCTAGAAACAACATCAGAACCATGGGTAAGAGATAGAGTTTATGCAAAAATAATAAATAAAATGAAAAGAGATCAAATTATTAAATAATATATGGAGTCAAAAAGAAGATGATTGATTTATTAAAATTACAAAAAGAAATATATCAAAATAAGGTAAATAAGGGATTTAATGTAACAGATATTAATAAAGAATTTTGCTTTACCTATGGAGAAGTTGCTGAAGCTTATGAAGCTTGGAGAAAAAAGAAAGATGATTTAGGAGAAGAATTAGCTGATGTGGCTATATATTTATTGGGATTGTCAGAAATACTAGGTATAAATTTAGAAGATGAAATACAGAAAAAAGTCTGCAAAAATGCTATAAGAGAATACAAGGTTATTGATGGAGTAAATACTAGAATAAAAGAATAAAATTGTAACAGATTTAAAACATAATACATATAATACATTAAATTTAAAATGGGAGGTATTGTATGTATTACCAAAATTATGAAGATTATATGCGACAAGTATTAGGATACCCAATAAATGATCCTAATATATATGAGACATATAATTATAGCAATGAAAATACATATTCATCAAATCGAGTACAAAATAATTTAACAGAAGCTGAAATTAAAGCCTTGTATCCAGAAAGCTATAATGTAATATATCCATTAGTGTGCAAAGCGTGTGAAGAAAACAATGAAACTATTTCAAAATCAACAGTAGATAAAATGACAGATGATATATATAAACTTATTGAAAGAAATGAGACAGTTGTAAATATAAAAATAGAGACTCAAAATAGAGAGAACAGTCAAGTAAGTGCAAGACAAGAAGCAAAAAGAGAACTTACACCTAAAAGAACACCGATAAAGAATGAAAGTAGAGAAACAAGGCAAACCAATAATCCATTATTAAGAGATTTGATTAAAATTTTAATTTTGCAAAGATTACTTGGCGGGGGAGTAATTGCACCACCAAGGCCAATACCTCCACGTCCACCTTTTCCACCACCAGTAGGACCAGGCAGACCACCATTTCCAGGTGGTAGACCTCCATATGGACCAGGAATAAACAGAATGGATATAGATTATTCTGAATATTTATAATTTTGAAAAAATTTACAAATTTGACAAAATAAAAGATATGCAAAAAAGTGCATATCTTTTTTTATTTTTGTCAAAAATAATATTGATAATTTTAAATTATCAAATAAAGTTTGAATGGAGATTATATTATGAAAGTTAAAGATTGTATGTGTAATGAAGTAGAATATGCTACACCATCTAGTACAGTTCATGATTGTGTAACAATAATGTATAACAAACATATTGGATGTGTTCCAGTATGTAATAATTCACAAAATGTAGTTGGACTTGTAACAGACAGAGACATTATTCTAAGATGTATAGCTTGTAACAAAGATCCAAATACAACACCTGTCAGTGAAATAATGACTTGTGAAGTTTGTTGTTGTGATGCAAATGCAGATGTAAAAGAAGCAGAAAATTTAATGTCTAAAAATCAAGTTAAAAGAATACCTATAATAGAGGATAATAAACTTATAGGAATGCTAACACTAGGAGATTTAGCAGCTAATAATAATATTGATGATACGAGAGTTGGAGATACTCTAAACAATATTTGTAGTTGCAATAAGAAAAATGCACAATAGATAATTATAAAGAAGGGGAACAATTACATATATGATTATAGATATGAATTATTGGGGAAAGGTGTTTAAAAATATAATAATACTTGCGGTTGCAGTTTTAGGATGCTATTTAGGATTTAAATTAGCAGTTTTTTATATGCCATTTTTAATAGCTTTTATAATTTCTCTTTTACTAGAACCTTGTATAAGATTTATGATGAGAAGTATGAAAATTAGAAGAAAAACAAGTTCTATAATTATATTTATAATTGCAATAGTAATCATTATTGGAGTTTTAGTATGGTTAAGCGTAACATTAGTATCTGAAGCATATAATTTGCTTGCAAATTTAAATGAATATTTTGAAAAAGGATATGTACTAATACAAAACATTATTTCAAAGATGAATTTTGATAGTCTAAAAATTCCTGATAATATAATGAAAATAATTCAAGAATCAGCGTTTGACTTTTTAGGTAATGTAACTAATTGGACTAAAACGGCATTAACAAAAAGTATTAATATATTAACATCAGTTCCTACAATAGGAGTATATACAGTTGTAACAATTTTATCATTATATTTTATATGTGTTGATAAAGTTTATATGATTGACCAATTAGAACATCATTTGCCACAAAAATGGGTAAGAAAAATAGGTATTCATATAAAAGAATTAGCAAAGTCACTTGGTGAATACCTAAAAGCAGAAGTTACTCTTATTTTTATTTCTTTTATAATTTGTTTAATTGGATTATATATTTATCATTTTTTAGGGTTGAATGTAGAATACCCATTATTAATGGCTCTAATTATTGGTTTTGTTGATTTACTACCGATTTTTGGTGCGGGTACTTTCATGATTCCATGGGCAATAATAACTGCATGTTCAGGAGATTTGAATCTAGCATTATGGATTTTAGTTTTATGGATTATAATGTCAGTAGTACGACAATTTATAGAACCTAAGATCGTAGGTGGAAAAATAGGAATACATCCAATATTTACTTTAATTGCAATGTATACAGGGTTTAAATTTATTGGAATTATTGGAATGTTTGTAGGGCCAATAATTTTGATTGTTTTAAAAAACATATTTGCAACATTTATTGATAAAGGTGTTGTTAAATCTATATTTGAAAGATGAAAAAAAAGAGCTATCATTTAGCTCTTTTTTAGTTTTAAAATATTGCGGATGTTGGAACAAATGCTGAATCTGGAGGATATACATATTCATCTGAAGGTTTGTCAATTTTTGTTATGCTAGTTATTTTTAGAATTGGCATATCACCATGATAGTTGCCTTTTGAAATTTCTCCTTCGACTTCAATCCAAGTCTGATCGGCAAATTCTTTTGCGGTATCACATTCACATAAAAAGCCAACTATAACTGTTTGAAAATCTGAAGAAATAACCATATTTCTAGCTAAAACAAATTGATTATCATTAAAGTCAATCATTCTATGCACATAACCAGAAAATTTTATTTTCATTCCAATGTATTCATCTATATTATCATGAACGGTTTTTAAAACATTAGTGTAGTTGTTAACAGTTAGCTCTTGAACCTTAAGTGGTTCTGAATTGTCACTAGTTTTAAAATAGTTGTTTCCTAAAATTCGGTAAACGACAATTGCGGTTATTATTATCATAATACATAATAAAATACCTAAGAAGATTTTTCCTAATTTGTTTCCATCTACTTTTAAATTATAAATAAACATACTTATCACACCTTTGTAACAATATATTAATAAAATCAAAAAATATGTACAATCAATGTAAAATATTGTATTTATATAAACTAATAGTAATGTGAATTTTTTATGATTAAATTTCAAATAACCTTGATAATTTGCTTAAAAAATGATATAGTTTACGAAGTAATGTAATTTTAGAAGGGAAGTTAAACAATGGGATTATTTAAAACATACAGTGAAAAAGAAGTTAAAAGAGTGAAACCAATAGTGGAGAAAATAAATAGTTTAGAACCAGAAGTTCAAAAACTATCAGATGATGAACTTAGAAATAAAACAGTAGAATTTAAAGATAGATTAGCAAAAGGCGAAACACTTGATAGTATTCTACCAGAAGCATTTGCAGTTGTGAGAGAAGCTTCAAAAAGAGTTTTAGGAATGCGTCATTTTGATGTTCAACTTATTGGTGGTATCATTTTACATCAAGGAAGAATTGCAGAAATGAAAACAGGTGAAGGAAAAACACTTGTTGCTACATTACCAGTATATTTAAATGCATTAACAGGTAAAGGAGTACACGTTGTCACAGTTAATGACTACCTTGCTAAAAGAGATAGTGAATGGATGGGAAAACTATACAAATTTCTTGGTCTAACAGTTGGATTAGTTATTAGTGGAATGGAACCTGATGCCAAAAGAGCAGCTTATGCATCAGATGTAACTTATGGAACTAATAACGAATTTGGATTTGACTACTTAAGAGATAATATGGTTATATATAAAAATCAATTAGTTCAAAGAGAATTAAATTATGCTATAGTCGACGAGATTGATAGTATTTTAATTGATGAAGCACGTACACCATTAATTATATCTGGACGTGGTGCACAATCATCAGATTTATATAAAAAGGCTGATAGTTTTGTTTCAAGATTATCACCTAAAGTTTTAGTTGAAGAAGATATAAAGAATCAAGAACAAGCTGAAGATAATGAAAAATATGACTACATTGTTGACTTGAAAGCAAAATCAGCTTCTTTAACACAAAAAGGTATTCAAAAAGCTGAAAAAGAATTTAACTTAGAAAACTTTAATGATATTGAAAACTCAGAACTAGTGCATAATATAAACCAAGCTCTTCGTGCTCATGGAATTATGAAAAAAGACATTGATTATATAGTAAAAGATGGAGAAGTTCTTATTGTAGATGAATTTACAGGAAGAATTATGTATGGAAGAAGATATAATAATGGTCTTCATCAAGCAATTGAGGCAAAGGAGCATGTTAAAATAGCTGATGAATCAAAAACATTAGCAACAATTACATTCCAAAACTATTTTAGAATGTATGGTAAACTTGCTGGTATGACAGGTACTGCTATGACAGAAGAAGCAGAATTTGAAGAAATTTATAAATTAGACGTAATCGAAATACCAACAAATAAACCAATGATACGTGATGATCATCATGATATTATTTATAAAAATGAAAATGCTAAATATAGAGCTGTTATTGAAGATATAAAGAAAAGCAATGAAAAAGGACAACCAGTATTAGTTGGTACAGTATCTATTGAAAAATCTGAAAAATTAAGTAATATGCTTAAAAAAGAAGGTATTAAACACCAAGTATTAAATGCTAAGTTCCATGAAAAAGAAGCTGAAATTATAGCTCAAGCTGGTAAGTTTGGAACAGTTACAATTGCAACAAACATGGCTGGACGTGGTACCGATATTATGCTTGGAGGTAATAGTGAATATTTAGCAAAACAAGAAATGAGAAAATTTGGTTATTCAGAAGATCAAATTGAACAAGCAACAGCATTTAACGAAACAGAAGATCAAGAAATAATATCTTCAAGAAATAAATTCAAAGAGCTAAAAACAAAATATGACAATGAAATTAAAGATGAAAAGGAAAAAGTAATATCTGCTGGAGGACTAAAAATCATAGGAACTGAACGTCATGAATCAAGAAGAATTGATAATCAGCTTCGTGGACGTAGCGGACGTCAAGGTGACCCAGGAGAATCAAGATTCTATATCAGCTTAGATGATGATTTGATGAAGATATTTGGAGGAGATATGATTACAAGAGTTTATGACACTCTTGGAGCTGATGAAAATATGCCAATTGAATCAAAAATCATTTCTAATGCAGTAGAAAATGCTCAAAAGAAAGTAGAAGGTAAGAACTTTAGCATTCGTAAAAATGTACTTTCTTATGATGATGTTATGAACGTACAAAGAACTATTATATATGATGAAAGAAGAAAAGTACTTGATGGAGAGAACTTAAAAGAACATATTACAAAAATGATGGATTCTTTGGCAGACGCTACATCTAACGAGTATTTAGCAGATACAGACAATTTAAATATCGAAGGATTTGAACAAGAGATTAAAGAAATATATGGAGTAGATGACTTAAATGCGCTTCATAAAGATAGAATTAAAGCACATGATGTAGCAGAAGAACTAAAAGATAAAATTCATAGCTTATATAATGAAAAAGAAAAAGAAATTGGCGAACCAGAGATGAGAGAACTTGAAAGAGTTGTTATGCTTAAAATAGTTGATGACAGATGGATGGATCACATAGATGCAATGGATGAACTAAAAGATGGAATTGGTCTTCAAGCTTATGGTCAAAAAGACCCAGTTGTTCAATACAGAATTGAAGGATTTGATATGTTTGAACAAATGAACCTAGATATTCAAACTGATGTTGTAAAATTCTTGATGAATGCAAGAAAAAGAGAAGGTAATGTTCAAAGAACATCTTCAGTAAAAATTACAGGTGAAGGCTTAGCAAACCAAACAGATAATAATGCACCAAGAACATCAGTATCAAACACTCCAGTTGTAAACAACGAACCAAAAGTAGGAAGAAATGATCCTTGCCCTTGTGGTTCGGGAAAAAAATATAAAAATTGTTGTGGAAAGTAGTTTAAATAGAGAGTTGTACGGGAATTTTATAAAATGGAAATTTGTAAAACAGGTTCGTTTTGTCAACAAAAATATCAAAATGCGAACAAGAAATGCTGAAAATAAAGAAATGTAGACATAGAATATATGTTGACATTTCTTTTTTTTCTGTGTAAAAATATAGAGGAATGGAGGTAAAAATGGTAAATATTAGAAAACGTGGTAAAGTATATCAATATCAATTTGAAATAGCAAAAGTAGATGGAAAACGAAAATACATTAGCAAATCAGGATTCAAAACCAAAAATGAAGCATTAATGGCAGGAATGAAAGCTTATGATGAATATATATGAAGACAAATTTTGTGTATTTGAAGTATGGAATATTGAAAGATCAATTAGTAAAAACATAGAACTAGATAGATAAAAATACCTAGTTCTATGTTTTATAGCCAATTGTTGTCAGATAAAACTTGTTTTGTAATACTACTTAATTTTCCTAATTTATCTAGTTCTTTGATTTCTTCTTTACTATAAAATTTAGCATCTGCTAAGTCAGTTGCTGATTGTACTGAATTTTTATCATAATCTGCTGACCAGTAAATAATAATTCTATGTTCATCTGGCTTATTAATAATCTCATATGTTTTCAATTGTTTGATATTTGTGATTTCTAAACCTGTTTCTTCCATTATTTCTCTTTTTACAGTATCTTCCATTCTTTCAAATAATTCAACACCACCTCCAGGTGTAATTATCATTCCTTTATTGGGCTCTTTATTTCTAATTCCTAATAATAATTTGTTATTTGATTTTATCAGAACAGAGCAACCTACTCTTATATTATTCAAAATATCGCCTCCTTGTATAAAGAATATAATAAGAATTATATTTTGTCAATATATGTCAATGATTTGAGAAAATGTCCCGAAATTTTTTAAACATTAGCCCTAAAATTTAGTTTTTAGGGCTAAATTTTATGAAACATTTTCTAGTTCTTTTTGAAAATTTAGAACTTGTTTTTCAATAAACTTTTCAAAAGATTCCCTTTTAAACGGATGAGTCATCCTTGGTATATAAATTTTCTTTGGTTTAGTAGGTAGAACCTCATCAAAATTCTTTGTATCCAGCAATTAATCTATTTATCTGGCGAATACTCTTTAATCCTAATTTAATCCTTGCACGTTCTTTATTGCCATTAGTTTCAACTAATTTTTTGATAACATCATATTTTTGTTTTTCTTTCAATGTCAACACAACCTTTCTCATAAGTCCTCCCTTAAATTAAAATGATAATTATTATATCATTTTTGGAGAACAAAATTTTATTAGTTGGGACATTTTCTCATTTCTTTACTTAAGACATTATCACATTTCTTTCATACTAAATAGATAAATGATTCATCACCTCTTTACTTTTACTCGTAAATATGTTATAATATACGAGAAAAAGTAAAGAGGTGGCTATATATGGAAATAAAAAATTTTTTGAAAGAAAATCATGGATATATTACAACTTCAGAATTAATAAATATAGGGATTTCTAAACCAATGATTCCTAGTCTTATAGAGAAAAAAATAATAAGAAAAGTAGCACAAGGGATTTATATAGATTATAATACATTTGAAGATGAGTTTTATATATTACAAAAAAGGTTCTCTAATATTGTTTTTTCGTATAATACAGCTTGTTATTTGTGGGGATTGAGTGATAGAGCACCGTATAAAATGGAAGTAACAACATTAAGCCACAATAATATAAACGAGAATATTGATATTCATTATGTTAATGAAGAAAAATTTAATATTGGAATTACAACATTAACGAGTCCATGTGGAAATCCAATAATTATTTATAATCAAGAAAGATGTATATGTGATATTATAAAAAATAAAAATTCAGTGGATGCAGAATTATATAATAAGATTATAAAGAACTATTTCAAGCAAAAAAATAAAAATTTAGAAAGATTAGAAGAATATTCAAAGATATTTAATGTGTACGAAAAAGTCATAGATATTATGGAGGTGCTGATGTAAAATGAAATATATAGATTTATTTGAAAAGTCAAAACAAATTGCAAGAGATAATAATTTAACACAGTTAGAAGTATATCAAAGATTTATGTTTGAAAGAATATTAGAAAGGATATCAGTTTCAGGATATAGAGATAATTTTATTTTAAAAGGTGGTTTACTTTTATCTGCAATGTTAGGCATTGAAAGTAGAACAACAAGAGATATGGATGTTACAATTAAAGGAATTGATGTATCAAAAGAAAAAATGGTAAATGTATTGAATCAAATTTTATCTATTGATCTTGAAGATGGAGTAAAATTTAAAATTATAAATATAACAGATATTCGTGAAGATGATGAGTATGGTGGGAATAAATATCATATAATAGGTAAATTTGATAACTTAAAAGTTGAATTAGAAATTGATATTTCAACAGGAGATGAAGTTACACCAAGAGAATTAAAATTTGAGTACATATCTATATTTGATAATAAAAAGATAATAATTGATTCGTATAATATTGAGACAATTTTAGCTGAAAAAATCGAGACAATCTTAAGAAGAGGAAAATATAATACAAGAATGAAAGACTATTATGATGTATATTTTTTCTTGCATAATATGAAAGATGAAATTAATAATGCAGATTTTAGAAGTGCATTGAATAATACGTTAATAAAAAGAGAATCTTTAGAGTATTATAAAGATTATGAAATTATATTAAAAGAAATTAGTACATATGAAAGAATAAATGAAAAGTGGAATATTTATAGTAAGAAAAATAAATATGCTAATGGAATTGAATTCAAAAATGTTATTGAATTAATTATTGAATTTATAGCTCGAATTGAAGAAAAAAGCATTGTATAATTTTTTTTAGTGTGTTATACTGATGAAGAATTAAGAAAATATATCTTAATTAATTATATATAGACAAATAAGGATGTAGACAATGTCGCCAAGCGAAAAATATTAATAGATAAAATAAGTACAATAAATACAAATAATACTGATATTTCAAAAACTGAAACATGAGTAAATACAACTAATACAGATAATACTTATAGTATAATAAATATTATAAAAACTCGAACATGTGGCAGCGGTAAGAAGTATAAGAACTGTTGTGGTAAATAACACATAAAATAAGGGTTTGCGAGATTTTGAAAAGTTCAAAAAAGTGCTAAAAATAGCAAAATGTTTGCAATTTGTTTGCAAACAAAAAAAAATTGAAAACAAAATCGTCGGAAAGCCTTGTAAAACAAAGAAATCTCTATGCAAACATTTTTGCAAACAATATAAAGTTGGCATTCGTGCCAACTTTTTCATTTACTCAAATGTAAATGGAGGAGAGATTATTATGGCTGATGTAACAGTTCAAAAAAGAGGAGAAGTATATCAATATAAATTTGAAATTGCTTCAATCGATGGAAAAAGAAAATTTAAAAACAAATCAGGGTTCGCAACAAAAAGTGAGGCAAAACAAGCAGGTATTATTGCATACAATGAGTATTTGAATACCGGGCAATCAACATTGGGTTGCAGTCACAGGTATAGACTCTGTCAATGTTATGAAGGTTGATCCTGCTTCTAGTCAAACTATAATGTGGAATGCTTATGAAGTAAGTAAGACTTCACAATTTAATTATTTTAAAACAAATTGATAAAAACAAGGTTATTTCTGAATTTCAAGAAATAGCCTTATTACATAAAGAAATTCTTATAGAAATTTTGGTAGAATTGTGGTAAAAAACTAGGGAGTATGTTATTATTATAATTGGTTAATTGTAATTTTTAATAAGCGAATAGGACTTAATACTGATTTAAAGAATATATCAGAGCAAATATGTAGTCAATATAATTTAGGTGGTTTTATTTCAAATGAGTTAATAACTATTGGATATGAAGATTATAACTATTATTTAACTACAACAAAGGGTAAGTATTGTGTTAAGATTTTTAATAATATTAGAACAAGACAAGATATAGTTAATTATTTAGAAAGAATACGAGTAGTAGCCAATAGTCAAATAAATGCACCTAAACCTTTAAAGATAAATAATGATATTGTATTAGAGTTGGATTATAAAAAAAATCATTATGATATTTGTGTATTTGAATATATTGATGGTAAAAACTATTTTGAATTAAATCAAAAAGCAAATAAAGAAATAATAAAAGAACTTACTAAACAAACTGCAATGATAAATCAATTAGACATTAAGCCAGATTTTATTTATGACTCTATGAACAATTATTTTATAATACATGGAAGTTTTGGGAATTCATTTGTTAATTGGTTTCCTTACTTAAGAAAAGAAATAGAAAAGAAAGAATTAGAAGTTTATACACCAGATTTTCCAACAGGCGTATGTAAAATATGAGGTTGAAAAAGATTTTGCTGATACTATTTCTGATAAACAATTTGTAATAAAGAATGGTGGACATTTAAATAGTGAATCTGGATATACAGAATTTGAAGAATTATTAAAATATTTATAAATATTGAGGGGAGAAAAAAATGAAGATACCTTTGAGATATCAGAACACAGAATATGACTGTGGAACGACTTCATTTGTTAATGCATTGGCGTATTTATATGACAGGGAGGATATACCAATAGAGCTGTTAAAAGAAATATATAAACTCACTCTTGATGTTAAAAATTCAGAAGGAATAACAGGGAAAGGTGGAACATCAACACATAATGCAGAATTATTGGCTAAACATTTTGTTGATTATGCTAATAAAAATGACGAATTTAATTTAAAATGTAAAATATTAAACGCAGATAAAGTTGATGTTGAGAGTATGAAAAAAAGTTTAAATGGAAGTTCAGTTATAATTGCTCGTTGTTGGCAGGGTGGTGAACATTATGTTTTAATTACAAAAATGGATGATATTTTTGCATATATTTTTGATCCATATTATTTAGAAGAAGATTATTATACTACTGATAATGATGTTGCAATTGTATTACACGAAACATTTAGCCATAACAGACTTGTAAAAATAGAAAGATTATTTGATGAAGATAAAAAGGATTTTTCGTTGCTAGAAAAGGATAAGAGGTCTATTATTGTATTAAAGAGATAGACTATGTTGAGATAGATTGGTATTGTAAAGGTGGAGTAACAATAGACCAACTTGCAAATCAATTTGAGTAAAAAAGGAGAAATTAAAATATGTTAAAAGTACCAGAGAAAATATTTAATATAGATATAAATGATATAGAAGTAGGGCTTAGTGATATTCATATATATGGAAAAGATGAAATAGAAGAGGCACAAGCAGGTTATAGATATAATGGATTAACAGGTGAGCTAATAGAAGATTGGATTGGAGAGGAATATGTTGTTATAGGAAATGATTCTTGTTGTGGAGATCCAATAATAGCAAAAATAGATGAGGAAGAATTGCCAATATACTCTATGTTTCACGATGATTGGTCATCACTACAAATAATAGCCAATAGTTTAGATCAATTTATAAACATATTAAAAAAATTAGATGAAACTGATTTAGAAGATAAAGAAGAATGCAAAAATACATTTGAAGATATAAAAAGAGAAGTACCAAATACATCATTTGATTATTGGGAGGGCTTGATTGCATCAGCTTATGAGTTTTTAACAGATGATCAATATTGGGAAGAAACATAGGAGAATTACAGGAAATTGCAACTATGTCTGATTAAGATATAAAAAAATCAATTACAGAAAAATCAGGAGACAATATAGGTGGTTTTATAAATTTAGTAGAATATAAAGAAAGTTTCTTTACTAAAGTGATAAGTAAAGAAACTTTTTTGCGAGATTAGTTGGATAAGTTTTCTTTATAAAGGATTTAAATGATAACAATGGTATATCATTTAAGAAAACAAAATTTTATTAGTTGGGACATTTTCTCATTTCTTTACTTAAGACATTATCACATTTCTTTCATAAAAACATATAAAGTTTACACAAGCTATTTGACAACCGTGAAAATTTATGTTAAAATAAAAAAAGTTTTAAGAGTATATCTAAAAAATAATTAAATTTTGAGCGATATAGGATAACCTAGATAGATGGTTATTTACACTGTGTATAGATTTTAAAAGTCTTGCAAAGGAGTCTTAATAGGATTTCTTTGTGAGGCTTATTTTTATAAGGAGGAAAGTGATAGGAATGAATAAAATACAAGATGAACTAGAATTAGTGTTTCCAACGCCAGAATATAAAACTCAAGTTGAAGAATATCTACAAGAATTTTTTGATAATGGAGAGTATGAAATTGCAGGAGATGGTGGATTAGACAGAATTAAAAATTTTGAAGAATGGCTACTAAAAGTACAAAAGGATTTATCAGAAGAAAGTATTGAAGATAATAGGATTCCTGCAACATTATATTTAACAGTAAGAAAATCTGATAATAGAGTTGTTGGAAATTTACAAATCAGACATAAATTAAATGAAAAATTATTACAATATGGAGGACATATAGGCGATAGTGTAAGACCATCTGAAAGAAGAAAAGGTTATGCTACAGAGCAAATAAGATTGGCATTAAAAAAATGCAAAGAATTAGGTATTGATAATGTTTTAATGGATTGTGATAAAACTAATATAGGCTCTGCAAAAAGTATTATAAATAATGGTGGAATTCTTGAAAATGAAGTATATATTGGTAATGAATTAGTGCAAAGATATTGGATTAGTTTGAATAAAAGGTATGCTAATAGGCATGTCACTGGAAAATCACAAAATACATTATATAAAATTAATTCAGTAGCAAGCAATGAATTTACAGGAGATATTTGCTATTACCATTTTAAAGAGATTATTAATAAAATTACGATACCCAATGGTAAATGTATTCTGGACAATGGATACAAATGGATTGAATTTTATGATTATAATTCAAAAATAAAATTAACAGCTATATATGATGAAAATAGTCAAATTGTAGAATGGTACTTTGATATTGCAAGAAAAATAGGAAAAGAGAATGATGTACCATATGAAGATGATTTATATCTAGATGTTGTTGTAACTCCTACAGGAGAAATAATTTTACTTGATGAAGATGAACTTCAAGGTGCATATAATAGACTAGAAGTAAATAAAGAAGAGTATGATATGGCTTATAATGAAGCAAATCAACTAATGAAAAAATTAGAGAATAATAAAAATAAACTAAAAGAATTTACAAATAGATATTTAAAAGAATTTCAAGATAAATAAAAAAAGTGATAATATATGAAATATTTTAAAAAATTAATAGGAGATAGAATATATTTATCTCCAAAATTTATTGGGAAAATAGTATTGATAATACAGAAATAAAGTCTTCTTGCGGAAGGGGTAAGAAGTATAAGAACTGTTGTGGAAAATAATTATATTAGTTAATTTAAAGTAAAGATGTTGGAAGTATACTAACATCTTTACTTTTTATAAAAAATTAGTGCAAAATTGTTATTATATGATATAATAACCTGGAAAAGATTATGAGGTATAAATTATGATATTACATAAATCACCGATTTGGGTATATAACTTAATTATAGTGACTTCAGTAATTATAGGAATGATATATATATATTTGTCATTAAAAAAAGATAAATGCGAATATAAAAAAATATATCTTTTCTTTATTATGTATGTTGTTTTTGCATTTGTTTTTGGAAAGCTATATACTTTTATTATATCAGGAAACAATAGCTTTTTAAAATCAGGATTATCATCTTACGGTGGGCTAATTGGAGTTCTTATTGCATCAATTGTTTTTGAAAAAATTCATCCAACAAACAGTAAAATTATTAAATACACAGCTTTATCATTACCATTAGTATATAGTGGTACAAAAGTTGCTTGTTTTCTAGCAGGATGTTGTTATGGAATTCCATATAACGGAATTTTTTCAGTAACTTATGTTGATGGATTAAATATTTCACTATTTCCAATCCAAATTGCTGAAACAATATCATTTTTAGTTATATTCATTGTATGTAATAGCTTGAAAAAGAACAAATGGATTACATATATAACTCTAATAGTAACTATATTAACTAAATTATTTTTGGACATGCTAAGGTATGATCATCTTAGAATTTTAATTACACCAAATCAAATTGCAAGCATTGGTTTACTTGTAATCGTAATTGCTGTGTATATATATAATTTTGCTAAATCTTTAAAAGTATAATCTTTACTAAATAAAGCATAATAAATTTAGGAGGTATATAAAATGAAAGAAATTAAATTAAAAATAGAAGGAATGCATTGTGCAGGATGTTCTAATAGATTAGAAAAAATATTAAATAATGTAGACGGAATAGAAAGTGCTAAAGTAAGCTTAGAAGAAAAATCGGCAGATATAAAATATAATGAGGAAGAGGTAGAATTAAATACAATTCTTCAAGAAATAGAAGATGCAGGTTTTAAAGGAGAATAATACATGAAAAAAGTATTATTAAAAATAGATGGAATGACTTGTAGCGCATGTTCATCAGGCTTAGAAAAATATTTAAATAAACAAGATGGAATAAAACAAGCAAATGTAAATTTAGTTATGAATAATGCAAATATTGAATATGATGAGCAAAAATTAACATTAGAGCAAGTTGAAAAATTTATAGAAAAAGCAGGATTTGCAAGTTTAGGAATTGATACATTTGAAAAAGAGAGTAAGAAAAAAGGTACTGAGAAATATAAACTAATTGCAATAACAATAATATCATTAGTTATATTATATATATCAATGGCACACATGGTAGGTTTACCAGCTATTCCATTTTTAAATATGATGCATCATCCTGTAAATTATGCAATTGCATTATTAGTACTAACTGTAATTGTTATAATCTTAGGAAAAGATATTTTAAAAAGTGGATATAAAAACTTAATACACAAAACACCTAATATGGACACTTTAGTAATGATTGGAGTATTGTCAAGTTTCATATATAGTATATATGGTACAATTCAAATATTAAAAGGAAATACTCAGTACGTAGAAAATTTATACTATGAATCAGCTGCAATTGTTATATTATTTATTGAGATAGGCAGATATATTGAAAACAAAAATAAAGATAAAACCAAAGAGGCGCTAAAACAGCTTATGACAATAACTCCTAATAATGCAACGATTTTGAAAGATGGACAAGAGGTAAAAGTTACATTAGATGAAATTAAAAAAGGTGATATTGTTATTTGCAAACCAGGTGAAAAAATAGCAGTTGATGGAGAGGTTGTTCAAGGAACTACACATATAAACGAATCATTTATAACAGGGGAGAGTGTACCTGTAAAAAGAGAAGTAGGCTCTAAAGTAATTGCAGGAAGTATAAATTATGAAGGAACAATTCAATATAGAGCAGAGAAAATAGGAAAAGAATCAACTGTGTCAGAAATAGTAAAACTAGTAGCACAAGCAACAAGTACAAAAGCTCCAATAGCTAAAATAGCAGACAAAATAAGTGGATATTTTGTACCAACTGTTTTAGTAATTGCTATAATTATATTTGGTATATGGTTAATAATTTCTAAGGATTTTTCTGTTGCAATAAATATATTTGTAAGCATATTAGTTGTGGCATGCCCTTGTAGTCTTGGCTTAGCAACTCCACTTGCAATTGTTATTGCATCTGGAAATGCAAGCAGAAAAGGTATATTAGTAAAATCAAGTGAGACATTAGAAAATGCTCATAAAGTAAAGACTATTTGCTTTGATAAAACAGGAACATTGACAAAAGGAACTTTAACAGTTTCTGGGATGTATAACTATAGTAATAAAGATGAAAAAGAATTATTAAAAGATATAGCATGTCTAGAAAATAAATCAGAACATCCAATAGCAAGAGCAATTGTAAATAAAGCACAAGAAGATAATATTAGGTTGATAGATGTAAAAGATTTTAAAGCTATTCCTGGATTTGGAATAGAGGGAAAAACAGCTGATGAAAAGCATTATTTAATCGGTAATAAAAAACTAATGTTAGAAAATAATGTTGAACTAGCAAATAGCGAAGATGAGCAAAAACTAATAAGTGATGGAAATAGTATTTTATTTGTAAGCTTAAATAAAAAGCTAGTAGCCTTGTTAGGTGTAAGTGATGTTATAAAAGAGAATGTTCCACAAGTAATAACAGAATTAAAGAGCAAAAACATTGATGTTGTAATGCTAACAGGTGACAATGAAAAAACAGCAAACGTAATTGCTAATCAAATAGGAATAACAAATGTTGTTGCAAATGTTACTCCAAAAGAAAAGGCAGAAACTATAAACAAACTAAAGGAAAAAGGATTAGTAATGATGTGTGGAGATGGAATAAATGATAGTGTTAGTTTAGTAACTGCTAATATTGGAGTTTCTGTATTAAGTGGTACAGATATTGCAAGAGATTCAGCTCAAGTAGTTATTATAAATGACAACTTAGAGAGAATAAATGTTTTATTAGATATTAGTAGTAAAACTGTAAGAAATATAAAACAAAATCTATTTTGGGCGTTTTTCTACAATGTATGTATGATTCCAATTGCTGCAGGAATTTTACAACCATTAGGAATCACACTAAATCCAATGATAGCAGCGTTTAGCATGACAATTAGTAGCTTAACAGTAGTACTAAATGCATTAAGATTAAGAAGGAAGTAGTAAATGTCAGCATATATTTGGCTGGATTTTGATTTTTGAAAAGGATGTGAGAAGATGTTAGATTTAGAAGAAAACTCTAAAAAATTACAAGAACTAAAAAAACGTTTAGAACAGATAGGTGATTCACTTTGATGTAGAAAACAAAGAAAAAGAGTTAAAAGAGTTAGAAAGTAAAACAACTGAAAACGATTTTTGGAATGATACAGATAATAGCTCAAAAGTTTTAAAACAAATTAATAGCTTAAAATCAAAAGTAGAAGGCTTTAAAAAATTAAATAATGAACTCAATAATTTACTTGAAATGAGTGAGCTTTTACAAGTTGAAGAAGACGAAGAATTAGCGAAAGATTTGTTGAAGTCTACAGATACATTAGAAAAAGACATAGAAAAATTGGAAATAACCACTTTATTATCTGGAAAGTATGATAACAATAATGCAATACTAACCATTCATCCAGGTGCTGGAGGAACAGAGGCTCAAGATTGGGCTGAAATGTTATATAGAATGTATACAAGGTGGGCGAATGCTAATGGTTATGAAGTAAAAGAACTTGACTATCTTGAAGGTGATGAAGCAGGGTTAAAAAGTGTTACATTTTCTGTGAATGGTGATTATGCCTATGGATACTTAAAAGGTGAAATGGGAGTACATAGATTAGTTAGAATTTCACCATTTGACGCAGGTGGAAGAAGACATACATCTTTTGCTTCTGTTGAGGTTTTACCAGAAATAACAGATGATATTGAATTAGATATTAATCCTGATGATATAAGAATGGATGTTTATAGAGCGTCTGGTGCAGGTGGTCAACATATAAATAAGACATCATCTGCAGTAAGACTAACACATATTCCAACAGGAATTATTGTAGCATGTCAAACTGAACGTTCACAATTTCAAAACAGAGATACTGCAATGAAAATGCTAAAATCCAAATTATTAAATTTAAAAGAAAAGGAACAAAAAGATACAATTGATGAATTAAAAGGTATACAAATGGATATTGCATGGGGAAGCCAAATTCGTTCTTATGTATTTTGCCCATACACTTTAGTAAAAGACCATAGAACTAATTATGAGGTTGGAAATGTTCAAGCTGTAATGGATGGGGATTTAAATGGATTTATTGATAGTTATTTAAAATTTAATTTGGAAAAGTAACAAAAAAATTTGATAAACATATTATATACAAGTCAAGTTTAAAATTAAATTGGCTTGTATTTTTTGTATAAGGATTAGTGGTTCTTATGAAAGTAATTAAATTTGGAGGAAGCTCAATTGCTGATACTAATAAGCTAAAACTAGCTGCACAAAAGACTATTTCATTTTTAGAGAGTGGGGAAAAGGTAGTTGCTATTTTATCAGCGCAAGGTAAAACAACAGATAATTTAATAAAGGAAGCAAAAGAATTGACAGATGAACCAAATAAAAGAGAACTGGATGTTCTAATGTCTGTTGGAGAGCAAATGGCGTGTAGCAAGTTTGCAATATTATTACATAGCTTAGGCTATAAAGCTGTTTCATTAACAGGATGGCAAGCCGGAATAGTAACAGATTCAAATTACACAGAGGCTAAAATTCAAGACATATACCCTAAAATGATTTGGAGTGAACTAGAAACTAATGATGTTGTGGTTATAACAGGATTTCAAGGAATAAATGAAAATAACAAAATAACAACATTAGGAAGAAATGGCTCAGACACGACAGCTATTGCGATTGCAGCTGCTTTGGAACAGGATGAATGCTATATTTTTACAGATACAAATGGTGTTTATGATAAAGATCCATATAAGCATAAAAATGCTAAAAAGTTAGATTATATTTCTTATGAGAATATGGAAAAAATGGCTAAGAATGGCGCTAAAGTCTTACATGATAGGTGTGTAGTATTAGCTAAAAAGTATGGTGTAAAAATAATAGTTAAAAATACATTTAATGATGAAATAGGAACAATTGTAGGAAAGTAATAAATACTTTCCTTTATTTTTGTTCTAAATGAGACAAGACCTGAATATATATAAATAGACTTGTTTTTAAGGAGTGAAGGATATGCCATTAGAAGAAAGAAAATCAATGTCAAGTATGACAAATGTAATTCAAAATATTGTTTTAGAGAATAGAGAAAAATTAAATATTACAGGAGTATTAGATGTACTTAGTTTTGATGATCAGATAGTTATTTTAGAAACTGAGTTAGGTTTGCTTACAGTAAAAGGAGAAAATTTAAGAATAAATAAATTAAGCTTGGACACATCAGAAGTAACAATAGATGGAGCAATATATCAACTTGCATATAGTGAAAAAGATAGTATGGAGAAGAGTGGAGGTATTCTAGGAAAAATCTTTAAATAAGGTATTGCAAAATAATTAGAATTTTCACAGCGTAAAGCTCAAATTGAAGGGAATGAGTTTAAAATGGAGCAACTATTTTGCTTAATTGCTTTTACAGCCACGGGAATAGTTATAGGAGTTTTATTTGATATTTTTAGAATATTACGTAGAAGTTTTAAAACAGCTGATTGGCTAACGACTTTGCAAGATATTTTGTTTTGGATATTAGCAGGTTTTGTTATATTATTTTCTATATTCAAATTTAATAATGGAGAAATTAGAAGTTATATATTTGTTGGAATTTCATTAGGAGTATTAATATATATGCTAACACTTAGCAAATATATTGTGAGATGTTCAGTTATCATAATAAAATTTATAAAAAAAATAATTTCTTATCCAGTAAATTTAATTATAAAAATAACTAATTTTTTAATTATTAAACCTATAAAATTTTTAGTCAAAAAAATATCTACATTTTTCAAAAAAATATTTCATAATACGACTAATATAATGAAGAAAAAATCAAAAAATAAAATTAAATTGCAGGAAAAAGAAGGAATTTTATGAAAAATGTAGAAAAAATAATTAGGGTATGTTATAATATTACAAGAAATTGATTAAGGAATGAAGATACAGATGAAAAATAAAAAAATAAATTTTAAAAGAATTATAATTATTGCAACTTTAATTTATGTTGTTTATACTTTTTTTGTTCAACAAAAGGAATTAAATGCTTATAAAGCAGACAGCAAAAGGTATTCAGAGCAAATTGCTACTGAAGAAGAGAAAAAAGAAAAATTACTTGAAACAAAATCAAATATAAATTCTAAAGAATATATCGAGCAAGTGGCAAGAGAAAAATTAGATATGTATTTGCCAAATGAAAAAGTATACATAGATATCAGTAAATAATTTTATATAAATCACAAATATAATGAGAAAAGAGATTCACTCTTCTCTCGTTATATTATACTTGTTTATTCAGTTATCTTAATTAAATTTTAAATTCTAGTTTTATAATTCCAAATAATAATTAAGTAAGAATTAATATATAAATTTTATAATATGGGGGAAAGTGTATGAATTTAGAAAATTATACATTAGTTGAGCTACGTCAACTTGCAAAGGAAAAAGAAATAAAAAATATTTCAAAGCTAAAAAAAGATGAACTAATACAAGAATTGTCTGAAAATGATCTTTCAGGACAAGCTTGTGATGAAACAATCGAATCTAATGCTCATGCTGAGGAATATATTGAAACAGATGTAACTTCTGGTAATATAGCAGAACCATCAAATGGATCATATAAGCTTACAAATGCAGACGATGAAATTGTTGAAGGAATATTAGAAGTATTACCAGATGGGTATGGATTTTTGAGAGGAGAAAATTATTTATCAACACCAAAAGATGTATATATATCACCTATACAAATTAGAAGATTCAGATTAGACAAAGGAGACAAAATAAAAGGTATTGCAAGATTGCCAAAGGAAGGTGAAAAATTCCCAGCATTAATATATGTTGGTGAAGTTAATGGAGAAGCACCAGAAAAGGCATATAGAAGACAAAAATTTGATGATTTAATACCTATTTATCCAGAAGAAAGAATCAGACTTGAAACAGTTCCAAATGAATATGCAATGAGAATCATTGACTTAATGTCACCAATTGGAAAAGGCCAGAGAGGGATGATAGTTGCTCCACCAAAAGTTGGAAAAACTACATTATTAAAAAAGATTGCAAATAGTATTACAACAAATAATCCAGAAATAGAATTAATAGTACTTTTAATAGACGAACGTCCAGAAGAAGTTACAGATATGAAACGTAGCATCAAAGGAGATGTTATATATTCTACTTTTGATGAATTGCCTGAGCACCATGTAAAAGTAGCAGAAATGGTACTAGAAAGGGCTAAGAGATTAACAGAGCAAAAGAAGGATGTAGTTATATTATTAGATAGTATTACACGTTTAGCAAGAGCATATAACTTATCTATACCATCTTCAGGAAGAACATTATCTGGTGGTTTAGATCCAAGTGCATTACATAAACCTAAAAAATTCTTCGGTGCAGCCAGAAATATAGAAAATGGGGGAAGCTTAACAATTTTAGCTACTGCATTAATAGAAACAGGAAGCAGAATGGATGATGTTATATTTGAAGAATTTAAAGGTACTGGTAATATGGAAGTTCACTTAGACAGAAAATTATCAGAAAAGAGAATTTTCCCAGCAATTGATATAAATAAATCTGGAACTAGAAGAGAAGAATTATTATTAGAACCAAAAGAATTAGAAACAGTATTTGCATTAAGAAAAGCTATGTCAACAATGTCAGTTGCAGATGTTACTGAAGAATTAATTACACAAATGGTTGCAACAAAAAATAATAATGAGTTTTTAGATAAGATGTCATATTTTTTAAAAAATTCAAAATAAGGTAATTATTGTATATTTATATTTTAGGGCATATAGAGAGGATGCCTTAAAATATAAATACTCAATTGCGCAAAATCAAAGTTTTGTGCAAAAAGGCATAGGGGTAAAATATATGGACTGCCTCTATTGGTGTCCTTCTATCTATTACTATATCTAGCTGTTCTTACACTTTATATCTTATTATTTAATAACTTATATTATTTCTTTAATAAATTGTCTTAAATCAAATTCTAATGTGTTAATACTTATAGTTATAACTTTTTATTTATATCTAAATTTTTTCTATATAATTCTTTTATTTTTTTATCAAAATTTGCAAAACCTTTATATCACCGTATTCAGCCTATTTTATAGACAACAAACTATATGCCTTAAAAATAAAAACGGCTTAAAATCGATTCTCGTGCGTTGCTTTTTTGGCACTTTTTTGTAATTTTCTTGTAGTCTATTAAAATCAGTATTTTTACATTATTTATATAAAATTATATGTAATTTATATTATTGAGTAACTAATCATAAATGATTAACTTATTAACCTTAATATAAAAATGCCTTAAAAACGATTTTGAAGTGTTTAGTAATTAAAATATTTTTATAACTAGTATAATGAAATTTTAATTAGCAATTTATAAATTGTGTATAAAAATATTTACTGTAAATTTATTTTTTTATGCAAATAATAAAATTTATAAATTTAACTTTGCACAAAATTATTTTTGATTTATTTTAATAAAAGTTTTTATACTAATTTAAATATTTTAATTTTTATGATTTTGTTTTATAAAACTATTATATAGATTTTGGTGAAGTTACAAAACTCGTTTTGAAATTAAATTTGTTTTTTTTTAAAACTCTTTTTAAATTTCTAATTTTTCAAAACAGCCCCTCTCTCCTACTCTCCCATTTTTCCTGAATAAAGTAAATATTATCCAGCATTTAATTGAACATATAATCCGTTATTTTTCATACCTTCCTTTATTATTAATTTACCTATTTCTGGTATGTTATCTATGTTGTTACTCTTACTTTGAACTTGTTCAGCTTGAGTTGCTAATACTTGTTCATAAGTATATTTTAATAAAGCTTTTTTTTCTTGTCCTATGTCAGTAGCAGAGTCATTACTATTTAACATATAATCCAAATTATAGGCATATAACTCTAAAGCTCTCAAAATTATTTCGACTTGTCCATCCAATAGATTTAACTCTACAGAATGAATATTGTTAGTATCGAATTTCACTTCTAAATCTTTCATGAGTTCCTCCTTATTATATCGTATTTAAGCACAATAAGCAAGAGCATCTTCCATTTTAAATTGTGCTAATGGATGCTCAAACATGACATCTTTAACTTCTTGATTGTCTAAATGAGTATAAATTTCAGTTGTATCAATATGAACATGACCTAACAATTCCTGGATAGTTTTAATATTTACTCCAGACCTATAAAGAAGAGTTGCACAGGTATGTCTTAATGTATGAACTGTATATACATTTTCATCAAGTTCTGCTTTTCTATATGCTCTTTTTACAATTTTATTTATTGTAAATTGACTCATCCTATATCCGTAGAATGTAAGAAATAGAGCATTATTGTGTTTTTTATTATTATCATGTGAATTATCTCTTATTTTCAAGTATTTAATAAGAGCATCTTTTGTTTTTTTATTTAAATAATTAGTTCTTTCTTTGTTACCTTTACCAATAATAGTGAATTTATTGTCATCTAAATTTATATCTTCAATATTTAGATTTTTGATTTCAGAGAGTCGTAAACCACAATTTAAGAATATATGAAGCATTGCATTATCTCTAATTTCAATTTCATCTGTACTATTTTTATAAAGATTAATAAGTCGTTTAGCTTCATCTAATGATAAATAATTAGGTAACTTTTTCTCAAGTTTTCTTTCACTATTAATTTTTTTAAATGGTTCTTTAAAAATAGTATGTTTTATGTTAAAAAGGTAATCAAAGAATGTTTTTAAATGTTCAATTTTTATAACTCTTGAATTATTCTGATAATGTGATTCTGCTAAAAAGAATATAAAACTATAAATATCACTATTATTTAGACTTCTAATTTCATTTAAGGTAATATCTTCTATAGTATTATATTTATTTTTAAATTTATGAACATTAATAAATTCTAAAAACTGTTCTATTGTAACAGTCATATTTTTTATATATACTTGTGATAGATTTCTAATTGCAACAAGGTAATTTGCAAAATCCTCAACAAATTTAGGTGTTTTTATTTCACTCATAGTATATTATTCCTTCCTATCTAAAATATTAAAATTTTGCATTAATTCTTTTAGTTTCTTATCAGAAACATGTGTATAGACTTGTGTTGCATCTAAAGATTCATGGCCTAGTATTATCTTTAGTACAAATATATTTGCATTAGCTTCATTGTAAAGAAGTGTTGCACCAGTATGTCTTAAAGTATGTGTATGATATTTTTTGCTTTCTTTTCCTTCAGCTTCAACTAATTCTACTAGTTCAGATTTGATAATATTTTGAACAGATCTTTTAGAAATTCTTTTTCCTCTTGAACTAAGAAATAATGCATTATAGTCCTTATTGCTTTTATCTAGTTTTGGACGTATTTTTATATAAGCGTTTATAGCTTCGCAAACAGCACTATTAAGATATATAATTCTTTGCTTATTTCCTTTTCCAGTAACCTTTAATGTTTGTTCGCTATTATCTATTTTTAAGTCAGACAAATTAATTCCTACTAATTCTGAAAGCCTTAAACTGCAATTTAAAAACAAACATGTTATTGCATAATTTCTTATTTTATATCTACAATCAGAATTTATGGCATTTGCTAGTAATTGTTTGCTTTCGTTTAAATCTAAATATTTAGGTTGCCTTTTTTCTATTGTAGCAGATTGCATCCATTTCGTTGGATTTACATTAATTAGATTATTAGTTTCTAAATATTCATAAAGTCTTTTCATTGAAGCTAACTTTCTATTCCTTGTTTTACTAATATTTTCTAAGGTATTATCCAAAAAAAACAAATAATTAGTTAAATCATTTTGATTCATTCTTTCTAAATCTGCTATTGTTACATCTGTTATTTCTATATTTCTAAAATCTTCCTTACTTATACTATTTAGTTTGTTTCTATCATTTAAATATAATTTAATATATCTAAACAAACATCTTAAATCGTAAAAAGTTTCATCGATAGTTGTCTGTGCACCAAAATCTATATATCTTTTGTATTTTAGATAATTATTAAGGAATTCTGGACTTTCTTTTTGATATTGCAAAAAAGACATACTTTTTCTAGCTCCTCTCGTGATATTCTCTGTAATAAATTTAGCATATCTTCTTTTGTAAAAACAAAGGTGCAAATCCACTATTTTTTTTGGATTTGCACACTTGACAAATATTTTCTTAATAATCAAATTCTCATAATAATACACAACAATATCATAAAAATTATAAATATATAATCATTGAAATAATATCTAACATATTTTTTCATTTAAAATGAAGAAAAAAAGTTTGTAAAAGATTCTTGATTATTTTTCTTTCATATCTACAGTTATCAAAAGTTTTTCTTTATTGGCTATAATTTCTTCTGCTATTTTCAATAATATGGTTTCATCTTGATGAACATTAAACATTGTCTTAATTTCTTCAATAAAATCATTAAGTGTTCTTTCTTTATTAGCACTATTATAAATACTATCTAATGCTAATACCACATAAGCAATACACCATTCTCTATCTATAAAAATTCTCTCCATTTTATTATTCCTCCGTTATAATTGATTTATTTTTTATTTTTATAATTATTTAGATAATTTATTTGTTCCTCATCTTCTCTTTGTATTTCTTCATTTGATTTATTTTTACTTCCTCCTAATATAACTAAATACATCATAACTGCAATTAATAATGATGTAAAAAAAATAATTATCCATAATATCTTCATCAATATATATTCCTCCATTTTTCTTTATTATGTTAAATATAATCTGTTTTATTTTAATTCATTAAATGGTAATCAGCTACATTACTCCTCAGGAATCTAACCTATCTGAACTCAGACTTGTTCTCATGGCTTGGGACGCTCTTAACGCTCGTTCTATGACTAAACAAGAGTATTATTATTTGCCTTTATTAGTTATCGCCTTATTGGTTGCTATCCAATATTTAAGTTTATATAGTTCTGCTTCTATATAAAACTAGCTCTTAATAAAGGATTTATTTAATGAATGTTATTTAATTTTCAATGTGCAATTTATCTCTCAAAAAACGAAATAAGTGAAAGAGTTTTTACCCCTTCACTTATTTGCTCACAAAATGCCGTTTTGTACTCCCCTATTCTTCAAAAAATTTTTTTATTTTTTTTAATCCTAGTTCGAGACTTTTTTGTATCTGACTTTTTTGTACCTTTTCTAGTTTAGCCACATCTCTTATCGTAATCTCATTTACAATATGTAAATCTATTCTTCTAAATTGTGTACTTGTCAGGTCTTTCAATGCTTCATTTACTTTTTCTTTTTCTATATTTTTTATAACAGTTTCCTCTACACTTTCAACTGGTTCAAATGCTCTTTTATACATATCCTCTTCTGTTAAGTCTGATTGTTCTAAATGTCTACTTGTTTCATTTTTTATTTTTATATATGTTTTTTTAGAATTGGTATAAGTATCAAATATATCTTTATCAATTTCAATTCTACAATCCTGTTCTACACTATCTCTAAAAGATATATAATATTTATCCTCATCCTCCACATATTCCAAAGTATAACTATCTACTTCGTATCGCACTTCTCTTTCCTCCTATTCATTTCATTTTTTTTGAAATGAACTCGGCGGATCACGACAGTGTCTTTCATTTGTATCTAAAAAAAAATTAAGTACACATGGAAAACACGCATACCTAATTTTTGAAAACAAACATGATAATTTTGTTAGAAAATATGTTATTCTATTAAATTTATTATAGCTGCTAACATTAGCAAAATTCTCTAACATATAAAGACTCCTTAAAGAAAATTGACTTAACAATTTCTAAAAGGAGCTTTCTTAATCTTTTGGGGGATATTTTTTACTCATCAAAGTCCGAAATATTTTTTGTAATTTTCCTCTGTTTCTATAAAATCTTTTGTAGTGTCTCCTTTTCAGACTTTGATTAAGTTAGCTGCATTATATTTCGATTTCCACAATCAGTGTTGAAAACGGCGATAAACGGGACACTTTATTTGATTTCTTTGTAATATTTTTCCATTTTTGTATTGTGTTTACATAATTTTAGTGATATAATATTGGTGAATTTAATTATTTTTTGTTTTTTTTGGGGGTGTCTAAAGTAAATGATAAAAGTTCTTGTCGCTGAAGAAAATGTTGCAGAAGCGAATAAATATTGTAGGTATTTATCAAAATGCCGTGATTTAAAAATTAAAACTGTAAATAGCGGAGATCAAGCATTATCTACTTACTTGAAAATAAAACCGAATATATTTATTTTAGATTCACACTTCAATGATATAAATTCAACCGAAATAATTGATAGATTATCTATAACTTATAATGAAGGAAATAATTCTAATATACTTTTGACTGCTAACTCAGCTGAAGAACAGGTTACTTTCGTTAATGTATCTAAAATCTATAAATTTTTTAAAAAACCTGTTAAACTACGAAATTTATATAATACAATTAGTCAAATGAACGAAAAATATAAATATGATGATTTTAATGAAAATGAAATGAATGTACTATTACGAGAATTAGGATTTGTTATAAACTCTCCTTGTACTGATCTTATGATAGAAGCAATTACCGAATGTTATCATTTTACATATTTAATACATGATTTAAAATCTTTATTTGAAATACTCTCATATCATCATAAAGATATGGATGAAGAAGCAATTCGTTCTTCACTTAGAACATCATTGAAACCATTAAATAGAAAAAGGCATATATTACAAAATCATCCTATTGTAATGCAATTTGAACAAGGAAAAAATATATCGCCTGGAAGATTTTTAGATGTCTTTGTTGGTTATCTACACATACAAAAAAATCAAGAAATATTTTTTTAGATTTTAAAATATTTCTTGATTTTTTATTATTTTTATTGTTCTTTGCTTTCTTTATATTCTTTATATTGTTCCAAAATAAATGGTACTTCAAATTGATATTGTTCTTCAGATATTATTGCATTAAATTTTCGACCTGCAATATTATAAATTTTTTCAATTTCATTTTTAGGCATTTCCTCTGCAAATATATTGAATACTGGAATATCGCTATCTAATTTTTCTTTTGACTTCTTTACTATCTCAAATCCATTCATATCTTCCATTTCAAATTTAGCAAATACCATTTCAGGTTTCAAGTCAATAATCTTATTATATGTTTCTATTCCATTTGTAGCTGTAGCAACTACATCAGCAAATCCCAATTTCTTTATTGAATCTACTATTGTATTTCTAATTTCTTCATTATTATGAGCAATTATAGTCCTAATTTTATTCTTTCCACTTATTCTTTCAAAGTCGATGACTTCTTGCTCTAATGCATTTCCTAAATAATTATCTTTTCCATTTTGTGTTTGGATAATATCTGCATTTGGAAGAACTACTAAACTCTTTTCAAATTCAGATTGTTTTTTATATTGGACAACTTTTATATTTTCATACTTTCTTAGTTGATTAACTTTGCTTTCTAATTCAGCTTCAGTTACTCCAAATAAATCTTTATTTTCTAATGCTCTTTCTCTTATAGGCATAAATTTTAAAAATTTCCATTTTTCTATTTTATAATTATTTAAAAATTCTCCTAATTCTTCTAATTTCTCTATACTTTTATTAGTAATTACAGTATTTATTCCTACTTTAATTTTTTTGTTTTTAGTTTTCTCTAATACTTTTTTTATAATTTCTAAATGATTATTCTTTTTTCCTAATAATACATTTATATTGTTATCAGTAGAGTCAATAGATAAATTAATTTCATCTAAATTGTTCAAAATATCTTCAACATATTCTGTGTCATTTTCAGCAATAAAAATACCATTGGTAACAAGTTTATTGATTATCCCTTTTTCCTTTGATAATCTCATTAATTCATTAATTCTTGGATATAATACTGCCTCTCCACCTGTCCATGTTAAATGTGTCAATCCATTGTTAATTAGATTATTTAATACCTTTTCATTTTCTTCAAAGGATAAATCTGCTATATTATTAAATCCAAAACAATATTTACATCCTTGATTACATTTAGTTGTTATTTTCCAACATACTTTATTTTTACTATACATATATACATCCTCATTTCATATATATTTTTATACAATAACATTATATGTGAAGTAACACAAAAAAACTATTCTTTTTTTATTAAGAATAGTTTTATTTTAATTAACATAATTTTATATTTTTATTATTCTTTATTTCTTAAATAGTTTTTAATAAATGATTTTGACACTTTTGAAAGTTCGCCTTTTAAGTATATTAAGTTTAATTTTACACTTGGCAATTTTATTGGCAATTCTACTTCATACAGTTCTTTAGCTTCTAATTCTCTTTTTACTGACTTTTTAATAACATATGCTATTCCCATGTTTCTTTTAACTGCATCTACTCTTACTTCTGTAGCATCAGACATCATGTCGCTTTTTATATCAACATTATACTCTCTTAATGTTTCCTTTAAGCATTGAGTTGTCTTTGTATTTTCAAGATTTAATATACAATTTAAATCTTGTATTTCTTTTATATCTTGAATTATTAATGGAGCTTTTGAAACAAATATGTTTTCTATTTTTAATATTTCTTCAACAACTACATTAATTCTATCCAAATCACTATCTATTATAGCAAAGTCTATCTTATGTTCTTGTAATAATTCAAGCATTTTATTAGTATCGGCTTCACATACTACTTTTATATTTATTTTTGGATACTGTCTCTTTACTTTTTCAATTTTATCCATTAAAAAATATGTTGTAAAATGAGATGGACAACCTATTGTTATATTTCCAGTCTCTATATTATTCTTATCTTGAGCCATCTTTTCTGCAAAATCGAAACTAGAGATTGACTTACTTACTATTTCATATAATTCTTTTCCATCTTCTGTTATTTTAAGTCCTTTTGGTTCTCTATTAAATAGTTTTAGTCCTAACTGATTTTCTAAGTTTGATATTTGAGTACTTATATTAGGAACAGACACATCTAATTTTTCAGATGCATCAGATAAACTTTTTGATTCGACAACTTTACAAAAAATCTTATACAAGTTTAAATTGACATTTGACATATTATACACCATCCTCTGAAATTTGTTTAAGTTTCATTTCAGCTTTTTTTATAAAATAATCTTTAGTATCCAATGGAAGTTTTAATTCATTTAGCTTTTCTTTTAATTTCTCTACTGTATTCAAATCTTCATTAGTTTCTACTGTTTCGATTTCAATTAGTTTTTCTCCATCTTCTATATCTTTTAATGCAATATTTAATCCTTCTTTTCCATAAACAATGTTGTTTTCTTTAATATTCATTATTTCTTTATACCCTATAGCATTTAAAAATTTTTTGCCATCATTTATATTACTAATATCACAATCAATATTCTGTTGGCTAATAATATCTCCATTACTTGCTATATTCTTTTTCTTATAGGTCATTTTAAATACTTTGTGTTTATCTGACATATATTGAGTAATATCTCTTATTAAAATGGAATGTTTTAATATTTCTCTTGGCGTTAATTTATGAATATCTATATCTTTAGGTATAAAATAAGTATCATCCAGTAAGAATCTATCTACTATTTCAAACCCTTTGCTTTCGATAATATTGCAAAATTCTTTTATACTACATTTTAATTTTACAGTTATTTCATTACTCATTCTAAATTTCTCCTACAAAATATTGCGTTTGACACTCTTTAATTATACCATATTATGTCAATTTAATCAAGTGAAATCAGCTTATTTTCCATTTATATGCTTATCTAATTAATCTATCCTATTGTTTCAACTATGTTTTTTCCAATTTCTTTACTATATTTTTCATATTTTGCTGCGAACTCTTTACAAGATATTTCTATAACTTCTCTTCCTAAGCAAATTTTCACTTTATCCATTTTTATTGCATTCGACATTCCTAATGAAACTATTAATAAACAACATTTTTCTACAACTTCTTTTCCAAAGTCAACTAAATTTTCTCCCTTTCCTTCCTTTGCAATTTCTGTAATGAATTTATAATATAATTCATCTCCTAATAAATTATTAGCCATATCAGCATAATTAACATTTTTCATAATCTTGTACCTCCTATTTTTTTATACTACTATTGTAATATCATTATATTAGCATTTTCAAGTTCAAAAAAAAATTTCTTAAAAATAGCAATAAACATAGAAAAATACAGGGGTTGATGTACTTTTCTATGTTTATCATTTTTTGAAAATTTGACCTAAAAATCAGAAAAATATAAATATTTATAGAAAAAGGAGTAGCAAAACTCCTCTTTCTATGTTATGCAGCTTTATTTAACACTTCTTTTTCCCAATTATTTAAAAATCTTATTTGATTATTGTTAGGATTTCCATTATTCTTTGTCCTACTTTGTACTATTTTTCTTTCTTTTACTTCTATTGTTACAAGTGATTTATTTGGTGTACTCGCTTCTCTCATAAAATATATATCACATTTCCCTTTTGCATACTTTTCAGCATAATTTCTTACACAATGATTTTGTTGAGTACTTTCATCTTCTAAGGATATAAAACTTTCTGCTGGCATTACAATATATTTTTTATTACTATAGGTATTTTGCTTTAATTGTTTATATCTTCTATTTATTGCTCTATTTATCTTTGCATTGTTTTTTATAAGTATTTGTCTTGAATATTCATCATGTTTCTCTTTCAGATTTTTTGGAAATAGATATTTTTTATTTTTCAAATTCATTTTTAGTTTTTCTAAAAATCCCAAATAATCTATATACATCTGTATATCAAAATTTCTTTTATTTTTTGCATATTCTGCAAACTTTTCAATTGAGACATATTTTTTGACTTTTTCTAAATCAGAGATATAAAATTTGCTTAAAACTTTTATATTTTCAATATTAGGCTTTTTATACATTTTTAAGATGTTCAATTCATTTCTATCTATGTTATTTCTTTTCATAAATTCGTAATAGCTTTTGTCTACTCCAAATCTTTCTTTAAAACTTTTGCCTTTATTAAAATCTCCAGAACAAACTGCTAATTTATACAATCCCATTTTTGCTAATAATTCTGTGCTAGGAAAATTATTTAATAAATGATATTTTATATCAATTTCATCATTTTCCTTTGCTATTTTCCACAATTGAGAATATTTAAGTTCTGTATTTTTAAATAGTTCTTCTAAGTTTTTATCATATACTTTTCCATAAGTATCTAATGATCTATAATATTTATTATACCATCTCCACTTTTTTCCTGTTTTTGTGTGATTAATAAATAGTTCACCCCACATAGTGCCTACTGCCCTATCATTAGCAAATTCCATTACATTTTTCATATCCTTATCTATAACTATTCTTCCATACTCTGCTGGTTTAGAATGATATATTTCATTTTTTGTATATTTAGTAAATATCTCAAACAATCGTATTACCCATTTATCTTCTAATCTATCAAGCAAAACTAATACATCTTCAAATATATGAAAACTATAATTACTTTGTTTTATCAAATAAGTATTATGGCATTTAGGACACTTATCATATTCATTAATTTTTTTATTTGTTTCAAATTCTGTATTACAATTTCTACAAGTACATTTTCCCTTTGTTTTTATAATAAAGTTTTGTTTTTCTTTCTGTTTCTTAACAAAAAAATACCAACCTTGTGGCATTTTTAATTCTTTATCTATTCTCTCCATTAATATTCTGTATGCTTTCTTTAAATAAGCCATATATTATCACTTTCCTTTCATTTATTAAGCTACATTTAATATGTTCTTTTCCCATAAATTCAAAAACTCTTTTTCTTCTTTATTAATCGCTGTATTTCTTTTTTCATATTTTTGTCTTACTTTTCCATCCAATACTTCAACTGTTACTAATGATTTATCTGGATTTTTTAACTTTCTTAAAAAATATATATCAGTAATACCATTAGCATATTTTTCACTATAATTACTATATACGCAATTATTTTGTTGATTTGATTCATCTTTCATATCATTTAAAGTTTTTGCGGGTCTAATACAAAACTTATTATCTTTATAGTTATTCCTTTTTAATTCTTCATATCTTTGCTTTATTTTCTCATCTAACAACTTATTTTCAGCAATTTTAACTTTTTTCATACTTATATCATGTGCTTCAGAAAAATTTGCTGGTAATAATTTCTTTTTAGTAAGTGGTATTCCTATTTTCATTAAATTATCTATATAATCTAAATAAAGTTGAATAGAAAAATTATTTTGTGTTTTTGAATATTCAGCCAGTTTAACTAAACTTATATAGTTATTTGCTTTTTCTAAATCATTTAAATTAGAAAATGATATTCTTAAAAGACTTCTTATTATTTCTATATTAGGTCTTTGAATCAGTTTTAATACATATAATTCCTCATATGATATATCGTGTTTCTTCATAAAATCATAAAAGTTCTTTTTTACTCCAAACCTTTTTTCAAAACTTCCTTTTTCAAAGAACCATTCAGCATGATTTAATGCTAAATTATATAATTTTAATTTTAGTAAGAGTTCAAAACTTTCATATTTTGCCTTTTCAAATATGTTATAAAAATTGTTATATCTAACATCTTCTAAATGATTGATAGCATCACCTAAAGGTATATATTGATAAATAGTTCCTTTTTTCTTTTCATCTATATCTCTAAGATAGATAGCATCATATCCTTTATGCTTATAATATTCTCCTGCAAATACTCTCCATTTTTTTATTTCTTCATCATGATATATATTTATTCCCTTTGGACATCTGTTATTTAATAAAGTAATATCATATTCAGGTACATATCTAGCAAATTCTGCAATACTATTTGTGAATCTTCTAATCCTATTATTATAATATCTATATACTTGAAAATATCTCATAACTAATTTATTATTAATATTATCAACTATTGCTACATTATATAAGAAGAAGTAATTTTTTAGATTACTTCTTTTTATTTCATATTTTTTTCCGCAAAATCTGCATATATCATGATATTTGTAATTTCTATCACTTAATAGTTTTCCATATGAATATTTTCCACAATGTGTGCATTCATATTCTTCTTTTCCATGTTCTATTAATAAATTATGCTTTATTGTACTTTCTTGTATGAATTTCTTCCACTCTCTAGTTAATTTTTCTTTTTTAGGCATCTTTTCTATAAATTCTCTTATTTCTTTTTTTACATACACAATTTGTTCCTCCTTATTAAGCAGCAAATAATGATATTTGTTCTATATCTTCTTTTTTACTGTTATCACTAGTATTTTCGTTATTATCATCAATGTCAAAAATAGATCCAAAGTTATCCTCGTTTTCTTTAGTTTCAACTTTACTTACATCTCCATGTTTTCCCCTATCTAATCTGGTTTCTTTAATTCCTAACTCTTTATTTGATTTCATAAAATATTCTTTAGCCCATTTGAATACTACTGCATCTTCTATAACAGCTACTCCACTTTTTGCTTGTTTCTTTGCTGTATCTTTAATATATGTAGCCATATCTTTTAAGTTCTTTTCTTCATTTAAAAATGCTTCATTCATTTCTGTTTGAAGCATTAAATGATTTACAATAATAATTAAATATTTATCTTTTTGACCTTCTAGCATTTCAGCTAATCTCTTTATACCTTCCATTCCTATTCCTACCTTTTTATAAATTTATACATTTTCTATTTTGTTAGCTTTTTTAATGTATTTTCTAATATTTTAATAGCATTTTGCCATCCTGTTACATATTCATATTTTTTAAAATTACCATTATCATCTAATATATTTACTTGCCATAATCCATCTATGTCAAACCACTCTTGTATGTGTTTTGTACCTTTCATAGTAGTTGTAGTTGCTCTTAAATCTGAAATATTAGGAGTATAAATTTCTACATCTGCTCCTCCATTTCTACTTATTACATTATATTTAAATGGTTCTGGTAGTTTAAATTCTTTTTCTATTTTTTTTCTTTGAGCTTTATCTATTTCTTCTCTTTCCATCATTTCATCAAAATAATATTCAGACCAATATTTTAATATTTCCTCATAATATTCCTTGTCTATTGCTGTGAATTTTAATTCAACTATATCATCATTGGCACTGGCCATACCACCTGCTTCTAATACTATGTTCCCTTCTGGATTTACCCATATAGCACCTCCTTCATCATCTCTTAGTACATTTACATATTCACACCCTCTTACATTTGGTAACACATACAATATTTTAGTATCGTTAATATAATTATCTTCCATTATTTCTTCATCTACAGTTATATTACCTAAATTTTTTATTTTGTCTTTGCAATAATCCATAAATAGTTGTTTATAATTTGATTTTTCTTTTTCTATACTCATCTATTTCTATTCCTCCTATTATTAAATAAATTAAGAGATGAATTTTACTTCACCTCTTATACAATTTTTTAAAATATATTACCTTCAAATATTGAATCTCCATCTTCTTTTGGTTGCCATATTAAAAATGTATTAACTTTATATTGTCCTTCATCAGATATTGTAGCTTGTCCGCTTAAACTATCTAAGTATTGTGTACCTGCTTTTGATTTAGATATATACATATAATATCTTGTAGAAATAAATTGTTCATCTATTTCTTCTTTATAGTTACAGCTTAGTACTAATAGTGCATTCATTGCCTTTGCTTTTTCTTTTAGCAACTTTATAAATAATTTCTTTATTGTGTTTCTCTCACCTTCATTAATTCCAGATATATATGCTTTTTCTAAAAATAAAGTCAAATATTCTTTTTTGTCCTCTAATTCTTCTTGTGTGCTTTCTTCTACATCAATAAAATTTATAGATTTGTTATTTCCTTTTTCTTTATTATAGCTTCCTTTCGTTAGTCTAACCATTGCTCTCGCAACAATTTTATTATTTATTTTAGCATACAAAACTTTTTTGTTACTATCAAAACAAGCTAATAGACATTTATTATAACCACCATCTCTGTAAGATAAGCATGTTTTTTCAGGATATTCTCCAAGAATCATAGTATAATAAAAATCATCATATTCTCCAATATCATATTTGTCTTTAACAATTTTTGAATTATTTTCAGTCCATTCTGTTATTTGACTATTATTTAATTCAAAATCAATTTCTTTGTTCAAATCGTTAGTATGATATTTCAATTTTCTAAATTCATTCATTAGTTCTGCTTTTATAATTAACTTAAAGGATTCTCTGTGTTCTTTATCACATTCTAAATAATATAAATATGCTAATTCCGATCCATTATTAAGTAAAAAGGTTTTTATATTTTCTTTATATTTTACTACAAATTCTTCACTAAATTGCATAGCATCTTTTAAGTTACTCCAATAATCGTCAAAATTTTCAATATTATCTTTTATACTTTGTAAATTACTATAATCATCTAATTTACTAATATTTCTTAATATATATGTTAATTCATTTTGTTTTGTTATTTCTGGAAGTAATTTTTCAATAGCATCATAATTAATCAGTATTTCTATTATATCACTTGCTTTTATACCTTCTATTCTATTAAAATCATCTTCTAACCAAGTATATAACGGTTTTATTCTTATTTTATCAGCTAATTTTGTTATTCTATCATCATTTGTTATATGTTTTAATAAATCTTTTTTTATAAACTGCCTTATTCTCAATAACCTATCATCTATTGGTAAACTTAATAATTCATTATATAACTTTATATATTGTTTTTCTATTGAAAATAAAGCGTTTATCTCTTCAAAGGTATATAACTGTTCTTTCAAGTAGTCTATATTATAATTTATATGATAATCCATTAGTTTTAACTTATTCAAGTGTTTCAATGTAAGTTCATTTAAATTAATATATTTTGTATAAAAATTTTTACTATATAAAATAGAATTACTTGGAATACTTAAAAAATCATTCATATTGTTTTGTATCAATTTTAGAAAATTTTTCTTATTGTTACTAATAGCATAAATTATTAATTCTTCTTTAGTTCCATAAATACTATCCAAAGGAAATTCTTTTAATTTATTACCATATATGAAATTTATATAACTACTTCTGTTACTAAAGATGCTTTCTAGTTTTTCTGTTTCTACCTTGCTGATTTTTTGCTCTATTGATTTTAAATCATATACACTACAACCGTTGCCTACCCACTTTAAAAGCATTCTGTAAGTAATATCATCATTATTAATTTTATCAGTAATAGATTTAATATAATTTTTTATTTCTTTAGCATTATTATTTATTACTTTATAATCTTGTTCATCTAATTGAATATATAAACTATGAGCATTTAAAAAATCTATGATGTTTCTTAATTCTTCATTATTTGATAACAATTCATAGATTTCTTTTATTACATTTGTAGGTATTAAATTTTTATCATCTAAATCTAATAAAGTAACTAATTTTCTTTCATTCTCTGATAATTCATTAAATTCTATATCACTTTGACAATGAAAATGATTTAGATTATTTGTAATTCTTTTTTTTAATGAAATGCTCTCATTTCTAAAGTATTTCAAGTAATCATAATATGATTTATAAAACAATTCTTTATTATATAATACATTAAGTATATCTTTTATTGAATAGTCTGTCATCTTTTCATTATGCTGCTTTATTGCTATTAATAATTCTTCAAACCCCACCATATCTAGGTCTTTTTTATATGCTATATTAAGATAATGTATAAATTTCTCATCTTTTATTATTTCTTCTTGTATTACTTCATTATCTTTATATTCATCATTTAAAATTTTATTTTGTTCTATTCTATTACAGCAATCTATAATTTCTTCTATTGGAAATTTTTTGATAAATTCTCTATTTATGCCATTGTTATTCATTCGAATTGCTAATTTAGCATGTTGTATTAATGTATTCATCCTTTTGAACCCCCTTTTTTATATATTCATACATTATTCTTGTAAACTCTACTGTTGATATTTTTTCCTTATCTATTAAAATTTCTAATATATCCATAAGTTGCATTGTATTGTTATTATTTGTAATAAATTTGGAAATGTTTTTCAGTAGATATTCTTTTACTATATCCGCACAAAACTGAAATTTTGTTGTTGAATATTCAAATTTATCACAAAATTTGTATAACTTTTCTAATGTGTCTATTTCTTCCTGCTTAAATCCTTCCATAACACTTTTCTTTGCCTCTAATAGTTCCTTTTCTTTTTCTAATTGTTTTTTTCTCTTCTCTTTTTCTCTAATTTCTTCTAGTTCTTCAGTAGTCAAAAATTTCTTTTGTAGCCATTCACAATTATAAGTTTTAGGTTCTAGTTCACAAAGTAATAAATATATATTTCTCAATTCTGACTTTTTAAAAAATTCATCTATTTTATCATATTTTAATGCTGCTTCTAAAAACTTCAAATACTTTTTTGGTCTATAATAAAATATAAATTTCTCTAAGCAATTAAATAAAATTTTTTGCTCTTTTATGTTTAAAAATTTCTTTTTCAAATTTAGTGTATATGAAGAATACGAATAGCCATAATAATTTAATAATTCTTCAAAATCAAACCCAATATCACTAATTTCATTTATATTATATTTATTTATTCTTAATAAATATTTTAAAAATTCAAATGATTTCTTATTTTTTACTCCTTTTATGTATGATTTTAAATAATTTTCTTCGTTTTGTTTACCATTTTTCAAAATATTTTCAAAAAAATCTTTTAATAAAATTACATTGTTATCTACTAAAAAATCAAATACAATTTGTCTATAATAGCTACGATTTAAAAAAGATTCAACATAATTTTTTCCTGTCAATTCATTATATTTTTTTATGCTATTTAGTAGTCTATCTTTTTCATTTTTACAATTTAGTAGGAATTTATCTAGTATCTCTTCATATTTATCTTCTTCCATTTTTTTTGATACAATATCCCATTTTTCATCTAAAATATCAAAAGAATATAAGTTTTCACCTAATTCTTGATACAATTCTGTAAATGTTATAGGATTTGTTACATTTATCTCATATTTTATGGCATCTTTTATTCCTGAATATCCATAACATTTAATATCAAATTTATCGTATCTACACAATATCCCTCGAATAAAATTATATACATTATTTTCGTACGATTTCTCATTGTTTATATATACTTTACATAGATTGATTGCTATTTTTTCTTCAACTATTGAATATCCTAATTTGACAGTTTTTGGAACAGGATGATAATACAGCATAAAATAGTTTAGATATGCTATATCCTCTTCACTATATCCATTATTTAATAGTTCTTTATATGTAGTAGTATCTTCTTTTTGAAATCCTGTAGGTAATTTGATTAGTGCTTTTAATATTGATATGTCTTTTTTTCTGTCCTTGTATATTAATGGATATATATTTTTCACTAACCATGATAATATTCCTATATTTCCTATTACTTCCATATTTCTATCTTTTGCTAATAATCTTATTATTTGTTCTTTCTTATGATCAAAAAATTCATTAACTCTATCAGAAAAGATCGATAACACAAAAATTATTTCTTCTGTATTTGAATAATCTCTATTAAACAAATCCTCTCCATATTTATCATATTTTTTGCTATCATATAAATACAAAGCACCTTTAATATATATGTCTTTTTCAGCTACACTTTTTATCCTGTTAAGAAAGTCTATTAGTTGTGTTCCCATTATCATACTATTTTCTATAATATTCTTACCATATCCTAAGGCTAAAACTATAGCTCTGATATTTTCAATATTGTTTTCCATTCTTTCTTCATATCTTTCTAATAGTTCTCCAAAGTATTGAAACTTATATTTCTCTTGAAAATTTTGACAACTAACTCTTTTGTTCCAAATACATTTATTGTCTATTTCATATAAAATATTATTTGTTCCTTTTCCTGTTCGCGTATTAGATATAAATGCAATAATTTCATTAAATAGTTCAATATTTATTAGCTTTTCATATGCTTTATATTCTATTTTTTCAATTTTTTCTAAATTCATTTTTATCTCCTATCTTTATAAATTTAACCCCATTCTTCTCCCATTGCAAAGTAGTTGTACGGTTTATATACTTCTTTTGCATTAGGATTAGGTCTCATTACAAGTACATGATCTTTATAATGCTTATAGTAGCAATCTACATAACTTCCATTACTTAATCCTATAAAATGCTTCATACCTCTTTTTATTTCTTCTTTTTTCCAAAATGTCAGTGGCTCATCTATTATTATTGGTTCAAAATATATTAATTTTATTGTATCTGATGTATCACGATACTTTTGTACTTCTATTCTTTTTACTTTTAAATTATATATTTCTTTAAAATGTTCAAATCCCTTATCCGTTCTATAAGCAGTATATAAACCGGGAATAACATACTTATATCCAGATTCATCCATCAAATCCGGTTTGCTATATTCTACTGCATATAAATAATCATATTTTATTTTCATATATTATTATCCTTTCCTATTTTTCACAATTAAAATAAAAGATGAGATAACATCCCATCTTTTATGCAACTTTTTTAAATGACTTGTATAAATTATCTTGTGAATTTAGTTTCATATATTTTTTATAATTTTCCAAGCCATATTTATTAATTTTAATTTTCTTTTCATTTTGAATATCAGTTATTAGTTCTTCAGTATTATTATAATTGTAAAATAATCTAATGAATCCTTTATCAAGCACTGTTTTTGACCCTTCATATTGTTTTATAAGGTTAAACTTATATTTGTATTTTTTCTTTCCTCTGTGATCACTAATTCTTATTCCACAACATGCTCCATAATCTAGTTTTAGATATACACTTTTGGTTGTCCTAGCATAATACTTATGAACTAAAAAGCCTCTCTCTATTAAACTTTTTATTAACTTATTTGATACTTCTATTTCTTGTCTTCTTTTCAATAAGCAATTCCCCCTTTAAGCTATTTTTATATTCTTTTCGTTTTCTTTTAATTCACTACCAATATCATTTTCATTTAATGCCACTCTAAATTCAACTTTTATATTTTGTCTTTCTAATGACTTTACAGTATTTTCATACATTAAAGTACTTGTATGTAAAATTGTATATTTGTCTGCATATAAAAATACTTCTGATGCATTCATTCTTTGAACAATACTCAATATTAAATCTTTATCAATATTATTAGGAATACCTATAACTGTTTTATTTGTATTATTAAATAGCTTATGTGCTAATATCATTTCTGTAGCAATAATAATACTTGTACTATTATCTGAATTATACATATCAATCCAATTAACTGTATTATCTTTTAATATCATAGGCCAATTACTTGCTTTTGTTCCATTATATTCATTATTGCTACTAAACCATATATTTTCTGTATCTAGCCTATATTCATTATCTAATAAGATTCTTAAACCTTGAATTTTATTATTCAGAGTAACTGGAATGAATATTCCTTTGTGCGATTTATATGTCCATTTGAAATCGGTATCCTGGAAAAATCCAGGAATACCATCTAACTTTAAACCTTGTTCTTGTAATTTCATACATATTTCTTTTTTCTTATTGTTATTATTTTCTATACTTTTAAATTGATTTTCCTTAATATAATCATCTGTAAAATTCATTTCTTTTAACTTTTTATAATGTAAATCATTCAAATTTTGCATTTCCAAAAAATTTCTATAAACTATATCTCTGTAGTATTCATCTTTTACAGGATTATTATAGGTATATGGTATATTATCTAATACTGGTGTTTCTTTTAGTAATCTTTTAAAAGCTTCTTTTGTAGAAATATATTTCAAATTTGCATATAAATCTATTGAACTACCACTTAATCCACACTTTTCACACATATATACATTTTTTATAGTATTAATTTTTAAGTAACCATTTTTTTCTTTTGAACTTTGGCAGAACGGACAAATAGCATAAATATTCCATCCTTTCGTACATGTTTTCTTGAGGTGTAATTGATTCACGACATTAGTTATATTTATATACTCATACACATTATTATTTTGCATATGTATTCTCCTCTCTTTTGTTTAATCTGATAGCATATCATATACTTCTTGTGTTTCATACCTTAAAATAATTTTTCCATAGTCAATTCCGTTATACATTGGTCCTAAGTATCCTTCTACCGTTGGCTGATTATCTAATTCTTTTCTATGTACTGCTATTCCCTTTTTTCTTTCCTCACTATAGTCTTTAGTCAATTCATTAGATATTTCATTTATTTCTTCTCTTGTCAATATCCTATTGTTTAATTTACCACCAACAAATTCATATAAATATTCTATAGGATTGTATAAATTATAAATCCAGTTTTCCAAATCTTCTATAAATAGTCCAGTTTCAATTTTTTTACTATTTTCGATAATATTTATTTGACAGCACGAAATGATTTCTATTTCAAAACATCTATTTATTTTTTTATCTTTTAATATTATAATGCTACCTTTATTTTTATCTTCATTTCCTAGAATCCTTACTACAACATTATTAGATTTTAATTTTTCATTTATTTCACTTTCTAATTCTTGAATCTTTTCTATCAATTTTATTTTCTCCTCTCTATGCAGCCATTAAATTTTCCATATCATCTTCATAAAATGGCGTATATAATCTCATTAATTCTTTATTTGCTTTTTCATCTACTAATATTACTACTGCTCCTATTTCAAAAAAATATAATTGAATATAAGTCATAAAAACATTGATTATATCTGTATCAATGGCTGTTACTTCTAAATCAAATTTGTAATCTAATTTAAACATTTTTAATGTACTAGCATAAGCAAGTATCATTGCACCACTTCCGCAATTCATTTCTATCATTTTCCCATTATTAGCTTTTTTGTTTATATTAATAACACCTTGTAACTTTTTTCCTACTTCTTGTATTGGATTATTATTAATTAATTTCAAATAACTCTGATTAGTAATTTTTTGATATATTTCTCCCAATATGTCATAAGGATCTTTTTCATGACAAAATAATCTAGTTAGTTCTATTGATAATGCATAAAAATTAGATTGTTCTTCTTTTTCATAATTTTGAAATATCTTTTCATACATATTGCTATTTTTTTGACTATAAGATACTTTATTACTTAAAGTTATTGCAAATAAAGATACAAAATCCTTGAAAACTTTTTCTGGTGAATATTTATCTTTATTGAAATTTAATAATTTTATAAACACTTCATATTTATTATCCATTTAAAATTCCTTTCCAATAATAAAAGTGGATATATTTCAATCCACCTTTATATTCAACACTTAATTATTTTTTATCTCAAAATGGCAAGTCATCACTACTTGTTATTTCAAAGTCTGAACTTGTATTGTTGTTATTTGCAAACACATCTCCATATTGACTAAAAGCATCCTCTTTTTTGCTATCTGCAAAATATACTTCTTCAGCTATTACTTCAGTTGCATAATGCTTCTGACCTTGCTCATCATCCCAATTTCTAGTTTGTATCCTTCCAACAATTCCAACCTGTTGGCCTTTCTTAAAATATTTACTACAAAATTCTCCTGTTTTAGCCCAAGCTATAATTGGAATAAAATCAGCTTGTCTTTCTTCATTTTCTCTTACGAATCTTCTATTTACTGCCAAACTAAAATTAACAACTATCGTGTTGTTAGTTTGTGTATATCTAGTTTCTGGATCTTTTGTTAGTCTTCCTATTAAACATACATTATTCATTATCTAATTCCTCCTTGTTTCTATCTAAATCTTGCTTTACAAATTTTATTAACTTATCTTCTAAGTCTTTCTTATTTTTATACTTAAACACTTTACTTTTTAACCTTTCATCTAAAAGTCTAACTTCTTTTTTACTCTTGCTTATTCCTATAAACATTAATATTTCATCCATATCTATTTTCTCCTATGCTATTAATTTTATTTCTTCCATTACTATGCTGCCAATTCTTTCTTCTTGCTCTGTTTCTTCCTTATACAAATCAACCCAATTGTTATTTTTAAATGGATTTCTTTTGTTTCTTATATCTTCATCAATATATAAATGACTTGATTTTGCTTGGTTCATTAGTTCTTTTGCTTTTTTAACTGCTTTCCTCTTATTCTTATATCCACATTCTATAAATAATGCATCATCTTCACCATTTTCAAAATCAGCATAAAATTTTTGATATACTATGTAAATTACCATGTTATCCTCTTTTCTTTATAATTTTATTATTAAAAATTTAATTACTTCATCAGTTATCCTATAAAATCGTTCAATTTCTCTTATTGCAAATTCTCTCATCTTTTCTTCCACTTGAAATTGATACACTAAATAATGTCCTTCATTATTTTTCCTTATTTCATAAGCTAATTTCTTTATTCCTAAATCATCTTTTTTAGTTATTTCAGCAAAATTTCTTATATTATTTTCTATTTTTAAGATAACTTTGGAAGTTTCCTCTTTGCTTAAATCTGTTTTTATAATTATTACATTTTCATATTCATTCATTTTATAAATTCCTCCTCAAAAATAAAAAGCTATCTTATTGATAACTTTAAAATTTATGCTGCTAATGGTATTTCATAGCAACCTTGTTCTTCAATTTCTTTTTTTATTGATTTTTCTCTTCTGTCTAACACATCTTCATAATCATATAAAATTTCTAATTTGTTATATTTGATTACTAATGATATTATTAATTGAGTATTTGGTATTTCTTGAATATCTGTAGTGGATTCCGCATCATCAAAGAATATTGGAGCATTTATACCAGAAATATTATTAAATACATTCGATATTTCTAAACAAGCTCTTGCTTGTTGCGATTTGGATAGTTTTTTATAATCTCTTCCCTCATATTGTATATTACAGCACTCCACTATCTCTCCTGTTGTTTTTACTACTTTACTAAATTCAATATCAACCTTATTTAAATACTTCTTAATTCGTTCTTTTTGTGCTTCAATTACTAATATTTTTAATTTATTAGCAATTTTCTTTTGCATTTTATTAAGTTCCAATTTTTCTAGTATTTCTTTTTGTGCTTTTTCACAAATATTTAGTACTTCTTTTGCCTCTTGTACTCTTTTACTTTTTATTTGAACTTCTTGATTATGAAATAAAATATCATTTTTTTCTTTTAGCAAATTATCTATTTTTTCTTTTATATTATCTCTTTCTGTCTGTAATTCTTTCATATCATAAGTACTTAATTTTTCATAAAAAGCTTGTTTTTCTTTCTTTTCTTCAGCTAATTTTTTTGCAGTTTCCTTTAATTCATTTGCTTTTTCTTGGAATCTATTCATTTCCTTTTGAAAAAATTGTTTTAAATGCTCTCCTGCTTCATTATCTTTTATTTCTTGTCTACAAGATGGACATATTGGATGCTCATTTTCAACTTGTTTTAGCTTTTTGTTTTCTCTATTATATTGTTCTGAAATTTTTTCTAAATCTTCTTTAATAATCTCTTGTAGCCTTCTATTTATTCCCTCTATGTTTCTCTTTAAATCTTCCAAATTAGAATTATCGAAATTCATTGATATACTTTCATATTTTTCTTGTAAATCTTTTAACTCCTGTTCTCTTGTAAATTCCAATAAACATCCTTCTTGCTCTAATGCTATACTTCTCAATGTCTCAATCTTTCCGATATTTTTATTGTATTCTTTTCCTAATCTATCTATATCAGCATTTCGAGCATCTGTATAACTACTTAAATTTTCTATTGGTTCTTTTATTACCTGTTGCTCATATTCATTTAGTAATTCAAATGTTTCTTCGGAGTCAATAATAGGTAATATATTTCTAACCAAATCCTTTTGTTCTTTTGGTTCTAAAGTCCAAAAATAATACGGATTATGTGCTACTAAAAATATATCTTTATTTTTATAGAATTGAGCTAAATTTTCTTGTTTTATTTCTTTGCCATCTAAAGTTAAGTGTATTTCTTTACCTTTATCTCTAATAAGTCTATGTTCTATACCAAAATTGTCTACAAAAGTTATATCAACGATAACATTGCTTACTCTTTTAGTATCATTGGCAACTTGTTCTTTTTCTTTTCCATTTAAACTAGTACCTGTTAGACACCAATTAAAAAGACTTCCAACTGTTGTTTTCCTTTGGAAATTTGCTCCTACAATATATGTTTTATTTTCGTTAAATTCAATATTGAATCCATCTGGCAAATCTTTGTACCCAACTACATTATTAATACTTTTTATATACATTTTTTCAAACCTTTCTATCCAGCTTTTTCACCTAATGAAAATATATTATCAAAATCGTTAATATCTGGATCACCTAATATTTTATCTATACTATTTTCATCTAAACTTCCTTCAGCATCTACATTTTCAGTAACAGTATCATTGTTATTGCTTTCTTCATTATTTGTTGTGTATTTGTCTTTTTCAGCATCATCTATCGTTGGAATTGCAAATGTTTGTGTTATAGCATACTTATAAGCACCACTTAGTGCCTTATATACAGCCCAACCTTCTTTGTCTGCTCCTTCTCCTGGTATATTTACATCCATATAATCACATTTTCCATCTTCATTTGGTTCTGCATCATAAAATCTATATACCATGTCTATTATTACATCATTTCCTTTTTGTACAACTTGATTTAGCTTTAATGGTATCATAATAACCTTTTCTTCTATCATTGCTTCTCTTGCTCTAATTATAATACTCGCAATTGATGCATAATCAAATCCTTTTTCTTCATTGGTTTTATCTTTAATTATTGGACCAATTTTAGTCATAACATTTAATATTTTTATTGCTATCATCTTTTATCCTTTCCCTACAAATTTGTAGATTACTTTAAACTTTTAATTTTAATTTTTCTTTCTATAGAAAAAACCTCTACATTATTATCATTTTCACAAAATTCCATTGTTCTTATATCTGTTAATCTATCTTCATTTAACAAAACATATTGAAATGGTATATTTAAGTCTTTAAATTCTTTCATTGCTATTTCTAATGTTCTTATACTTTTATTGCTTACAGGCCAGAATACTGACTTCCATCCTATGATTATATAATCTTTACCATCTCTTTGAAATTTTCTGTAGATATCTAGTTTTTTGAATTTATTATTGCTAATTGGCTCTTTTTCTTTAAGTTTTGCTTGTATTAGTTCATAACCTTGTTTTGTCGTGCAAAATCTTACTTGATATTTTTCTGTTTTGTTTCTTTTTTCCCCTAGAACTCTTTCTATTGACTCTTCATTAAACCAATCTTTTTCTCCAAATACTAGCTCTACATAATAATCTTCGTAAAAATCATCTTTTCTAATAATAAAGCCTAATCTATTTTTTACCTCTCCAAAATTTTTTCCCATACCACTTATTTTAACTAATTCGCCATAGTTATATTTATTTCTCATATGTTTTATCCTTTATTTAGTTAATTCTTCTTTTAAAACATAGTAAAAACTTTTTGAATATTTTTCTATTTTGCTCTTGTTTTCCTTATAAAAATTGTGTATAATTTTAGCAATATAAACTATAACTTTAATAGTTATAAGTAGTAATATTATTAGGGATTTTTTTATTATCTTAAACATTTTAAAAATTTCCTTTCATATTAATATAAAAAAATAAAGCTGTTTAAGTCCTAATTAAACTGCTTTTTTTAATTCTTCATCATTAAATTCTGTTACTGTTCCATCTGGATTTATAATTTGTATAATTTTATATTTACAAAGGATATTCATATTTTCTTCAACTTTTGCACTTTCTACTTCAATTATAGTTCCAACTCCATATTTTAATATATCTTGATTAGCTCGTGGATGTAATATATACTCTACATCTTGATTATTCATATCTTGAAATATAATTTTATCAAATTTATTTCCTTTAACTAAAGTTGGCATAAATTTCTTTGTTGTCATACGATTTGAGAAACTATCTTTTTTTGTTTCTTCTATTTTAGCATTTTCTTTTTCTTCCTTAACTGGTTGTATTTGTTCTGCTTTTTCTACTTTTGAAGTTTCTTTTTTGTCTTTTTCCTTTATTGTTGTTTTATCTGCTAATTGTTTATTTTCTTCTTTGGCTTCAGCTAATTTTGGAAGTGCATCTGTTACTAATTGAGGTTTTATATCTGTTCTATGTAAATCTATACTATAATAAGTACCATATGCAAGACTTTGTTGTTCTGTAAGTGTTAATTCAAATGGAACGCCTACTATACTCATTCCAGCTCTTTTATATTTAACAATTTCAGATGCAATATTAGATAGTGAAATTCCTCCACTTGTACTTAGATTCCATACTCCTCCTGCTTCTATTCCATCTAATGCAAATTTTAATGTACCTTTTAACTTACATTTACCACTTTGTCTATGGCTACATTCTTCATTACATTCTACTTCTATTTGTGTATTATTATTTTTAGAATCTTTTCCAACAGTTATTGCCTTTGTTCCATTTCCTATACATACAGCTTTACCATTCACATATCTTTTAAATTTAAAATTAAATGGATTTTCAGATGTAAATCTTATTTTTAATTTCGTTGGTTGTCCTGGATATAATTGTTTAAAGATTTCTACCATGTCATAACTTGTACCTTTATCCTCTTCAACATGAAAATATGGTAATTTTTCTGGTATTCCTTTCTCATTTTTCTTTCCTGTCTTTATATTTCCAATTACTCTTTCTCTGACTAAATCTTGTATATTCATATTATTTTTTTCTCCTTCCATTTAAGCAGCAATATCTTCTATTTGTTCTTCCGCATAATCTACTAATTCTATCAACTGCTCTGTTACTTTTTCTTTTAAATTTTCGTAATCTTTTTTATTAATATAGGAATCTTCACTTTCAAATTCATTTTCTTCTGGGTTCATATTATTGATTTTTACATCATTATTGCATAATAAATTTTCAAATTCCCATATAATATCTTTTGCTGTTTCTTCACACCAAGACTTACTAACTAGCATATTTTAACACCTCCTGATTGTATGAATACTCATATAATTTTTCTAAATCTAGTTCAACTACAGGAAGTCTCAAAAACTTTACTGTTACTTTTTTAGGAATGTTTTTTACAATTCCTAAATCTAGTAAAAAACTTATCAAATTGCTATTAGCATAATTATCTATAACAACTTGATTTTCTTCCAATTTTTCTTCTACATTGACTGTTACATTTGAAATATGAGATAAATTTGTATCATTTTCTACATAGCCATAAATAGCTAAACTTAATTTGCCTTTTTCATATTCTCCTAAATCAAAGAAACAATTTTTGTACTTTACACAATTTGATTCATAGTTAAATGTTTTCATTTACATTTCCTCCAATTTCTTATAAACTTTATTTTTGTATTCAAAAACAAATAATCTACCCTCCTTCCCTATTTTTACACAAAAAAATAACAAGTCTAATTCTTTCAAATTTTACTTGTTTTTCTTTGTTTATTTAATTTTAAGCACAATTCCCCCTATAGCTGTGTTTTAACTATAAGTGGCATTTTATAAAGTGCTACTTACTTTACCTTTGCTAAAATTGCAAAGTCATGCTGATATAATCAGCTTTACCCTGATAATCAGGTATAACTATAAAGCTTTTTCTTTATAGTTACTAATTTTGAATACATTTATATTATAACTCATATTTTATCAAAATGGAATAGGCACATAGTAAATTTTCTTTATGTTGAGGCTCTAACACTTTGAAACTTTTTTGTATCCGCTGAAAAAAATGGAAGATGTTTACTCTTCCATTATCTTTTGCAACATTTCTATTTTTTCATTTGGCATTCTCATCAACAAATTTCTAATAGACATAACCGATTCTCTAACGGCTGATGCTGTACAATTATAAATTTTAGACATTTCACAAATTTTTTTTCTTTTTCCCTTTGTTTTATCTAATCCAAAATACATAATAAATCTTTCTTTTTGTAGATTTGTTCCCTTTGGCAATTCTTTAACTATTTTTAAGAATGCTTTTTTTTGCTTTTCATTAAGGCTTTCTTTTTGTGCAAATAGCAATAAATTATCCATAATCTCTCTTTTTCTCTCAAATTGCATCTATATCATCCTTTCTAAAATTTCATTATCACTAATTCTAATACTTTTTTATGATAATACTTTCTTTAAGACTTCTTTGACGCCATCTTGAGTAACTGGTTTAACAATGTATTCATTAAATCCAACTGTATTTATGAAGAAATCTCTTTTATCTTTACTAACTGTATGTATAATAACTGGTGTAGAAAAATTTTTTAGATTCTTTAATTTTTTTAAGCATTCTTCTCCAGTCCCATGTTGATAAATATTATTCGAAAAAATAATATCGTAATGCTCTCCGTATTTAATCTTTTCTACAATATCATTAACAGTGGGTACAATCTCAACACTAAATCCTAAGCTTCTTAATACTTTTTCTGTATTGGTGTAAGATGAAGATAAGTAATCCCCTATTAGGGCTTTCTTTCCTTTATATATTGGATCTTTTTTTATTTCTCCACCGCAAACACTAAAAGTGTCAATTTTAGAATATTTTTCATTTTCATATAAATCTACTAATTTCTTTAGTTCTATATTTTCTTTCAAACAAAAAGAATATCTATCCATAATCTCTTTAAGTGTCTTTTGATTTTCCAATTTTTCTTGCAAATACTTGTTTTTTTGAGAAATTAACATATAAATTCCAGTAATTAAAATGAGTAAAAATATTCCTAAAATGCAATACCACACAAAAATACCTCCTTCCTATAAAAATTAGCTTGCTATATATTTATTTCATCTAAACTTCCGATTTAGTTATATGTTAAAACTTTATTGAACATAATACAATAGTAGTATGTCAAAATCAAAAGGAGGTGGCAAAGATTGTTACAAAGACAAGAAAAATAATAGCAAATAATATAGTCTATTTTAGAGTAAAAAAAGGTTGGTCACAAGAATATTTTGCTGAATTGTTGGGTACAAGTTCAGGCTATGTTTCCGAAATGGAAAACGAAAAAAGAAATATATCAAGTGATTATATAGACCATATCGCCAATATTTTTAAAATTGAGCCACACGAATTATTGATAAATCGTTTACCTGTTGATATAAGACGAATAGACAGACATAAGAGATAATTGGGACTTATCTCTTATATTTTTTATAGCAAGTATTCTTATTATAACATACAAATCAAGTTTTGAATATATATTCCGAATAAATAAACGGCTCTTAAATATTCCGTTTGAATGCTACAATGTTGTAGAGGTGAGTAAGATGAATGATAGTATCTTTGTATATAAAGATTATGGAAATATAAAATTTGATATAAAGTCAATTATGGATAGAAAAAATATTTCTGTAAATCAAATTGTTAAAAAAACTGGATTACATCATCAAGTCATAAGAAGATATTATGATGGAACTATTGTAAGATATGATAAAGATGTTTTATCAAAATTATGTTTTGTTATTGGTTGTGATTTAAATGATTTTATGCATTATGAAAAACCGAAAAAATAATTTTTGCCATTATGAAATAAAAATAATAAGAAGTTTTCTCCTTATTATTTTTTTATATTATAAATTTTTCCTTATAACATTGGATAATAATTTCGTTTTTCTCATCTTCAGTTAATTCTCTTTTAACTTCTTTTATTTTATAATCAATTCGCTCTACAACATTTTGCATTGTTAAATCGAGCTTTTTTGTTGAAAATACCTTTTGATTTCTAATAATTGTTCTCTCTATTTTTTCTTCTCTATTGCAAAAGAAATATAACATTATAGCTGCACCTAATATTACTCCTAAAATTAAAAATATATATTTTTCTTCCATATCTTTTACTCCATTCTTTTCATTTAATGATTTCCTTTTAAGTCATAACCTACGAGCTGTAGTTTTATTTCTATTTCAGATATTTGATAACCTAATAAACCAATTGTTTTAAGATTAGTTTTTGTTTTATTTACTAATTGCTTTATTTTTAATATATTATTTTCTTTTAATATTTCTTCTATATCTTTTTTTAGATTCAATTTTTCTATATTTTCTTCTAACATTTTACTTCTCCCTACATTCTTTATTATACAACCATTTTCCATAATTTTCAAGAAAAAACAACATAAGAGCTACTATTTCTAGCAACTCTTAAAAATAAAAGGGGATGTTTGTGCTAATTGCTTAACTACAACTAGCACTTGTTTTACTGTTATTTTAATATATTATCTGCTTCTTCCTCTGTCAAATATCCATATTCAATCATTTTCTTCATAACCTGTTTTTGTCTTTGCTTTGCAAGTTCTGGATTTTTAGTAGGTGCATATACAGATGGAGCATTTGGAATACCTGCTAATAAAATACATTCGTAGTCAGTCATTTCATTTAACTCTTTATTGAAATATCCTCTACATGCTTCTTTTGGTGTATAATAGCCATCTCCAAAATAACTTGTATTCAAATATAACTCTAATATCTCATCTTTATCACAATTCTTTTCTATTTCAAATGCCATAAATACTTCAGCAATTTTTCTCTCTATTTTCTTTTCTTGCGTAAAATAGATGTTTTTGGCTAGTTGTTGAGTTATTGTACTTCCTCCTTCAACAAAACTCATTGCTTTTATATCATTAAAAGCTGATCTCCCTATTGCTATTATATCAATTCCATTATGCTTATAGAATCTGTGATCCTCAACAGCTATTACTGCATTTTTATACATTTGTGGTAATTCTGAAAAGTTTGTATAATTTTCTTTGTCTTTAATTTCTGCAATTTTATCTTCTACACTTATTTGTTCAATTGCTTGTTTATACATATCATATCCATTACCTACAAATAGTAGTGCTATACTCATCGAAATTAATACTACTATAAAAATTATTCTTTTTAATATTTTCATCATTACCACCTCTTTCTTTCGATTCCTACTGCATTTATTACTATATCTAATGTTAATTATACTATATTAAAATGACAAGTAAGTGACTTTATAACTATTTTTTTACTGTTCTTCTTTTATAATATTTTTACTACCCCAATATGTAGCCAAGAAGTACATTCCATAAATTACTCCTATAATTAATACTGTTGCAACTACTGATGGTAATAATTGTTCCGTACTTGCTAAACCTGACATCATTGAAAGTGCAAATTGTATTCCAAATATAGAATGTATAATTGCTAAAATAAGTGGTAATATGAAAAATATTCCTATTTGTCTAAATAGTGCTTGATTTATCATTTTTTCATCACAGCCTATTTTTCTTAAAATAATATATCTTTGCCTATTATCTGAACTTTCTGTTAATTGTTTTAGTGCTAAAATAGCTGAACTTGCAATTAAAAATATTATACCTAAGTAAATTGCTATAAACACTACCAATGTTGCTATTCCTACACTTGATTCTATAATAGCAATTTTTGTCATTCCATCTATTTCAAGTCCATTATCTGCTAAATTTTGTATAAGTCCTGAATTACTACTTGTAAAAATTGCTTCTATTTTTTCTTTTTCTTCATCTGTATTTGCGTTGTAATTTGCTACTAACAATGTTTGTTCTTTTTGTTCTTCTTTTAAATTACAGCTATCTGGTACTAATATAATTCCTGTATTTATATGGCTTGTTGACATCATAATATATCCAGACTTACATTCATTATATTTAGAAACATATTCTTTTCCATTTATTACAAGTGTATTTTCATTTTTTAATACCATATTTCTCAAATTTTTTATAACATCAAAATCACAAAGAACTATATATTCATTATCTTTTAATTCATATTCTTCTTGTCCATATAATCTTGCTATTTTATTGTAGTCTGAAACTTTTACAAATTGTTCTGCTGTTTCATATCTTAACATAGGATATGTGGCTTTTACCTCATCAATATTATTTTTAAAAAATGTTCCCCAAGTTATGCTATTATCTGCATATATTGGTATTTCTACTACATCTTTTAATAGATTCATATCAAATCCATTTTGTATTAATGTATGTTCTATTGTTCTTGTAGAATCCTCTCTAGCCTCTTTTGTATAAATTTTTTCTATTCCATATATTGTTGCTTTTTCTGGTAAATTTGCTGTTTTGTATAAATTAATATCTACTGGTGTCATTTCTTTTAAATCTTGTTGCATTGTGTTTCTTAAAGATAAACTAGATGATAATACTGAAATTGTCATAAATAGCATTAAACATATTACACTCATACTAACTACAGTTGTATTAATTTTATTGTTTAATTGTCTTAGCACAAACATGTTCGTTCCTTTTAAATACGTTTTTTTCATTGATTGTACTAATCTTAATATAAACCCTGATAAAGACCAAAATACTCCAATTGTTCCAACTATTCCCATTAATATTGGTGGCAATATTTTATCGGCTGTATCAAGTGTTTGTACCCCTGCTGTTACTTTCCAATAGCTATATGCTAATATTCCTGCTGACATCAAAAATACTAATATTGAAATAATTGGATTTTTTAATTTAATAGTTTCGTTTTTCTTAATTGCTGTAAGTAAATTTATTAATTTATATCTTGAAATTGTGATTGTGTTAAAAAACATTACTGCAAGATACATTACTGCAAAATATATACAAGTTTTTATACATGCACCTTTTGAAAATGCAAATTCAAATTTTGTCATATTGGCTTCAAATAATTTTGCAACTAATACTGACATGAATTGTGATGCAAATATTCCGATTACAAGTCCTGCTATTAGTGATAATATTCCTACTAATATTGTTTCAAATAAAATTATTTTTGATATTTGTCTTTTTCCCATTCCAAGTGTCATATATATTCCAAACTCTTTTTTTCTTCGATTTATCAAAAAATTATTTGCATATACTATTAAAAGTCCTAATATTACTGCAACAAATACTGATACAAATTCTAACATTCTAATCATCATTGTTATAATATCTCTTTGTGATTGTGATACTTGTAACATGGCTTGTTGACTATCTAAAGAGTTAAACATATAAAATATTGCTACTCCTAAAACTAATGTTATAAAATAGATAGCATAATCTTTAAAACTTTTTTTCATATTTTTAATTGATAACTTAAATAACATCTCCAAGCTCACCTCCAAGTAAAGTTTGAACTTCTATTATTTTTTCAAAGAATTGTTTTCTTGTGTCATTCCCTTTTGTTAATTCATTAAAGATTTTCCCATCCTTTATAAATAAAATTCTATTTGCATAACTTGCTGTAAAAGAATCGTGTGTAACCATTAAAATTGTTGCATTTAATTTTTGATTTAATGCTTCAAAACTTTCCAATAATTGTTTTGCTGATTTTGAATCTAAAGCTCCTGTTGGTTCATCTGCTAATACTAACTCAGGATTTGTAATAATCGCTCTTGCTGATGCTACTCTTTGTTTTTGCCCTCCAGATATTTGATATGGATATTTGTTTAATATTTCTGTTATATTTAATTTTTGTGCAACTTCTTTAACTCTTCTATTAATTTCATGTGCATTTACTTTTTGAATTGTTAGTGCTAAAGCTATATTTTCATAAGCTGTTAAAGTGTCTAATAAGTTAAAATCTTGAAAGATAAATCCTAATTCTTCTCTTCTAAATTTATTTAACTTATTGCCTTTTAATTTTGTAATATCCTGCCCTTTAACTATTATTTTTCCTGCTGTAACTCTGTCTATTGTTGAAATACAATTTAATAGTGTTGTTTTTCCGAGATCCGCTTGCTCCCATAATTCCAACAAATTCTCCTTTTTGAACATTAAAGCTAATATTGTCAATTGCTTTTGTTAAGTTTGATTTGTTTCCATAGTATTTTTCAATGTTTTTTACCTCTAATACATTTTCCATTCCAAAAACTCCTTCCATGTTTTGTTATATCTATAATAGCACACTTCTTTTTTTACTAACATCGATTTACCTTACAATAACCTTACATTTTTGTAAGGTTAGAAAAAGCTAGCACAATGTCTAGCTTTTAATCTCTATTATTATTTAATTCAATAGCAAATTCAATATATTCGCCATCATTTTTCGCCATTATTTTTCCTTTATGCAATTCAATGATTTCTTTTGCTATTGCTAATCCTAATCCTGTTCCACCTGTACTGCTTTGTCTTGCCTCATCTGCTCGATAGAATTTATCAAATAATTTTTCTAACTTATATTCAGGAATTGCATCTCCTTTATTTCTAAAAACAATCTTAATTTTTTCGTTTTCTTCATTAATTTTTATTTCTATATTTGTATTTTCATAACTATAATTGATTGCATTTTTTAGTAGATTACCAAATGCTCTGGCTAGTTTATCTCCATCACCTTCATAATATAAATGTTCAGGTTTTGTAATTTCACATTTTAAATTTCGTTCTTGTAACATAGGATAACACTCATCAACTAACTGCTCTATTAGAAATGGAATATCCAATTTTTGTTTACTTATAGGCATATCTTGTATATTATATCTAGTTATTTCAAAAAATTGATTTGTTAATTCTTCAACTCTTAATGCTTTATCTAATGCTATCTTGATATATTTTTCTTGTGATTGTTTTGAAATATCTTTTTCATCTGTTAATAAATTCAAATATCCTATTACCGATGTTAAAGGTGTCTTTAAGTCGTGAGCCATATACATTATTAAATCGTTCTTTTTGTTTTCTGCTTCTCTTGCTGCATTTTGACTATTTATTAAATCTAATCTTATTTTGTTCAATTTATTTTCTAACAAAATTAAATCATTTGATAATTTTATTTCTTTATCTGGTTCTTTTATAATTTTATCTACTGACTTCATAATTTCTAACATTTTTTGACTCATATTTCTTGTAACAATAAAAGTAATACCTATAAAAATAATCATATAAAATATGACCATCATAATAGTTTTATTTCGTACAAAAAATAGATATAAACTTCTATTAAAACTCGATACTTCATTTGCTATTGTATCATTATAAAATCCATCTACAATCAATGAAAATATTAGTATCACAACAAAAGTATAGCCTAGAATTTTTAAAATGCTTTTAGTTGCTATATTATTCTTCAATTTAGTTATTTCTCTGTAATCATTCAATTTTATATCCCACTCCCCATACCGTTTTTATATATTTAGGATTTTTAGTATCTTCTTTTAGCTTTTCTCTAATCCTTCTAATATGTACCATTACAGTATTATTATTATCTAAATATTTTTCTTTCCATACTTTTTCAAATAGTTCTTCTGAACTAACGACCTCTCCTTTTTTACTTGCAAGATAAAGTAAAATATCAAATTCTATTGGAGTTAAATCGATTTCTTTATCATACAATAAACATTTATGCTGTTCTTTGCATATTTCCAAACCATCAATATATATCTTTTCTTCATCAGTTTTATAATTGTTGTATTGTTTATATCTTCTTATTGCTGATTTGACTCTGGCAACTAATTCGAGAGAATTAAATGGTTTTGTGATGTAGTCATCTGCACCTAATGTTAGTCCTGTAATTTTATCTTGATTTTCAATTTTTGCTGTTAGCATTATAATTGGAAAGTTTAGTTTTTTATTTCTAATATATTGACATATTTCAAATCCGTTTTTTCCTTTTATCATTACATCTAATATTGCACAATCTAATTTAACTGTATCTATACATTTTATTGCTTCATCTGAATCGTAAAATTTATATATATTATAATTTTCATTTTTCAAATAAACTTCTACTAAATCTGCAATTTCTTTTTCATCATCTAATATCAAAACATTCATCATAATCCTTCTTTCCCTTGAATTATAACATATATTTTGCTTTTTTTCATCTGTTTCTTCATTTCGTAAGAAAAAGTTAAGATTTATTTAAGTATTTTTTAAAACTTATTTTTCTTTATTCTTGTATAATAAAGACAAGTTACAAGGAGGAGAAAAAATGAAACAAAAAAAGAAAAAATTAAACATACAAAAAATATTATTTTTTATACTATTTATAATTTCAGCAGTATATTGTATTAATAGATGTACTGTTAATACAAATATAAACCAATCATTATTACCTAATAGTATTAATAATTCAAACTATAAAATTATAAAACAAGATACCAATAAAAATTATTCTGGAATAGGTCAAGAAAAGATTAATAATAAAGATGGATACTTTACAACATTTACAACGAAAGAGAAAAATAAAAGAACATATATCGAATATAAACAAAATGGTAATTCTTCTTGGTCTAATTCGGAATATTGGAATGGCACTATGGCTGAAAACGGATGTGGAATAACTGTAATGTCAATTATTTTAAGTGGTTATAATAAAAATTATACTCCAGAAGATCTTAGACAAAAATATTATCCAGTATTAAATTATGAGAATCTGTCTAAGGAATTATCTTCTGTTTATGAAATTGATAATTCAGACTTTTATTATGACTCTATTCATTTATCAAATAAAAGTATAATAAATCATTTAAAAACTGACCGCCCTATTATTATTTGTGTATGGAATAAACCGACTGACAACAGGTGGACTACTGCCTCTCATTATATGGCTTTACTTGCTACTGATGGTAAAAATATGGTTTATGTTTCTAACCCTAATGGATTAAAAAATAATAGCAAAAGTTCTGGTTGGTATAATATTAATGAAATAACGCCTTATTTAGCCAAAGCATTATATATTGAAGAATATTAAAATTAGAGAGTTCAAATTTGAACTCTCCTTTTGATATAATCAAAATGTTTCGCTTATAAAACTACTTTTAGGAAATACAATCTTCACTTCTGTTCCAACATCTTTTTCCGAATTTAGCTCTAAACCTAATCCTAGTTTATTACATAATTTCTTACACAAATATAATCCAATTCCTGTAGCTTTTTGTCCTCTTTTTCTTCCATTTTCTCCAGTAAATCCTTTTTCAAATACTCTAGTAATTTCTCCTTTTCTAATTCCAATTCCATTGTCTTTTATGTATAAAATCGTATTCTCTTTTTTAATTTCTGAATAAATTTCAATTTTCTTACTATCTTCCTTACTGTATTTTACTGCATTTTGTATAATTTGACTTAAAATAAACATACACCATTTATGATCCGTATAAACAATTGTATTTATATCATGTGCATCTATGTTTATTTTATTTTGAATAAGATTTCTTTTATTTTTTATAATAGAAGAATTTACAATTTCTTTTAAATTCACTTTCTTTATGTAATAATCTTTTTCGACTGTATTACTTCTAGCATAAAAAAGAGCTTGTTCAATATAGTTTTCTATTTTGTCTAATTCCTCATTGATACTTTCTGTTACTTCTGACTTATTGTTTTCTATTATCATCTTTCCTGCTGCTATTGGTAATTTTATTTCATGTATCCATAGTTCTATATACTCTTTATAATCTTCTTGCAAATATTTATATTTATCTACATTCTCCAACATTGACTTTCCTGTTTCTTGTACTATCTCTTTCAAGATTTTTCCCTCTTCAAAACCAGGATTTCCTGTTATTTCTGCAATTAGATATTTTTCACTTAATTCCATCATACTTTCTTTTAAATTGTTATAGTAATTTTTCTTTTTATAGTATTCTATAAAAAAGTATATTAAAAATAATATAATAGGAGCTAGTCCAACATAGATTCTAACAAATATTGCTATTTCTGATGGCAATAGCAATATTTGAGAGGTTATACTTGCAAATAAAATTAATATGATATATGTAATTCTATCTTTCAAAAAACTTTTAAAACTCATTTTAATATATATCCCTGTCCTCTCTTAGTTTCAATAGAATCTTTTATTCCTAATTCTTCTAATTTACCTCTTAATCTAGTCATATTTACTGTTAAAGTATTATCATCTATGAAGTTTTCACTTTCCCACAAGTAATTCATAATATCTTCTCTTGATACAATTTTTCCTTGATTTAATACCAAGTAATGTAATATTTTTAACTCATTTTTTGTAAGTTCTATCTTTTTATTTTCTGTTTCTATCATACTTTTAGATACATTTAAAATAAATCCATTACACTTTATTTTTTCTTGGCTCTTATCTGCATTTTGGTTTCTCTTTAAAAGTCCTGTAATTTTTGCTAGTAGAATTTGAATATTGAATGGTTTTGTTACATATTGATCTGCACCATAATTCAAACTTAATAGTTCATCTATTTCATTATCTCTACTTGTAACCATTATTATTGGAACATCAGATGTCTTTCTTATTTCTTTACAAATATATTCCCCATCTGTATATGGCAAATTTATATCTAATAATATTAAGTCTGCGTTTTCTTCTAAAATATCTTCTACTGCATTATCAAATTTTTGCAATATTACTGAATCATATCCGTTTTTATCTAAAAATATTTTTAATTCTTTACTTAATTTTTCATCATCTTCTACTATTAGTATCTTTGACATATTTTTTTCACCTACCACACACATTATAGCATATCTTTTTTTATTTTTCTATAAGTGCAAATCAATATGATCTGCTTTTGTATTATTTATTTGTTATATTGTTCTTGCACAGATTCTGGCATTTCATCAAATTGTACTTCTTCCCAATTTACAACACCTCTAGTCATCATCACTTTTAGTTTTAAATAGGCATCTTCTCTTAATTCTCGTGTTGTTTGAAAAGTTATTTCTTTTGATTTTCCATTTTTATTATAAGATGTTAATGTATATTCATAGTTCATATTATGTTTTGATATTTTTTCTACTTTTGTATTATCTATTTGAGTATAATAATCTGAACTCTGATATACAAGCATATAATATGCACCACAACATAATGCTATCACTAATACTATTCCTATAATAACAATTATCTTTTCCTTTATTGTTTCCATAGTGATTCTCCTTTCTTTTTTTTCATTATAAATCTCTTATACATACTTTGCCATCGATTTACCTTACAATAACCTTACATTTTTGTAAGAAAAGCAAAAAGAATAGTTTTTTTACACCTATTCTTTCAACATTTTATTTTCTATTTTATTTTAAATTTAATTTTATTCTTTTTGAAATATAGACTTATGCTAATTGCTAATACAATTAATATAAAAATTATAATTATAGTAATTTTATTTTTTATTTCTTATTACCTTTCCAAATTTAATTAACTATATTCCAACTGTTTCCTTTATCTTCTGAACAATATTTTTTAGAATCTCCACCATTATAATCTCCATCTGATCCTTGCCCTATTTCTAAATACATTTTTTCATTTTCTATTGTTGGTAAATTATAATAATCATATATATCACTTTCTAATATAGTTACTTTTGAAAATGTTTTTCCACAATCTCTTGTAATATACAAATCCGAATTTTCTCCACCAGTTAAAGGCATTGTTAAAAATCCTGTATTTTCATCAATAAATTTTATTTGACTTGATGTTTTAAACCTTTCCTCATTTTTCTCTCCAATACCATTGCTTATGTCAGTCCAAGTTTTTCCACCATCAACTGTTTTTGATATTTTTCCAAAGGCTGTTCCCATTGCTACATCTTCAAATTCAAGCATAAATCCAATATTAGCATCTATAAATTGTATATTTTGGATAGAACCTTTATCTTCTAATTCGACAGTTTGCCAATTAACTCCCATATCATCTGAATATACTAAATATTTTTTCTGATTTTTAGTATAATAAAATATAGTTTTTTCTTTTGAGATTTGATAATTGTATTTATTGTAACTTGAACTACCATTTGAAAAATCTCCTGGTACTTCTATTGTATTTCTTCCATCATAACTAATATATAGAATACCATTTTGTATCTTATAATCATTAGCAGCTACACTAACAACATTATAATTACTTAAATCATTTGCATTTTTGTATGTAGTACAATATAGTTTTTCTTTTACTGTCTTTTCCATTGAAACTTCTGTTAAGGTTATTGTTCCATCTCTTTTTATAATTTCTGTCTTTTCATCTATTTTACAATCTTTATTTAATGCAATTACATATTTAGGTGTTTCATTTTTATACAATACAATTGCTAGTGTTCCATATTGTTTAATCTTATCATATTCAAATTCTTCTGACTTTTTATCTTTTTTAATCTTTATCCCTTTAGAATCCATAGACATCTCTATTTGAGTGCCATATTGACTTCTTGTTTGCCAATCACCTGAAATAGCCGTTGTTACATAATAATATGATATGCCATTACTTCTATCTCCATAAGTTGCAACAAATTCTCTTAATTTTCCATCTTTATCCTTATATGTAATGCTACAAACATCATTTACTAGCCATTGATGTTTTATCTTTCCTTCTACTGCATAAGAAAACTTTTCTTTTGGTTTAGCAAAGATAAATAATTTTGCATTTTTATATAATATTGTTTCTCCTGTTTCTTTATTCTGCTTTAATACTAATTCATTTGAAAAGTCGCTCGAAAAGCTGACAATACACTTATTTTTAAATCCATTGTTAAGCATAAATGCAAAATTGGTAGTAGTCAAAATAATTGCTACACAAGTTACTATTATATTACTTATCAATTTATTTTTAATCTTGCTATATTGAGTAATATATATTGAAGGAATTATAGCTGTAATAACAATAATTTCATTTATAATATAATAAACAATGTCTGATACATATTCATAACCATGTTTTCTTAAAATAGTTATATATCCAAGTTGAATAATAAAACAAATTACAAATACTACTGTTGATATTATTGTTATAATCTTTTGTATTTTCTTTCTCTTTTCCTGTCTTTTTTCTTTTTCCTTCATTATATTTTCAACTGCTTCTTGAATAGCTTTTTCTATATCTATTTCTTCTTTTTTACCTAGTTCTGCATTTAATATTTCTGAAGATGTGATTCCAAATGTTTCTGCTAATGAATTTATTATTGTAATATCAGGAAAACTTAATCCTCTTTCCCACTTCGATACTGCTTTATCTGTAACATTTAATTTTTCTCCTAATTCTTTTTGTGTCATGTTAGATTTTTTTCTTAGCTCTTTTATGAACTTTCCAAATTTTTGATTATCCATTTTTTATGACTTCCTTTTCACTTTTTTCGGTGAAAATTTTATCATTTTTACTTAATTTTATCAACCGACTGTTAGTAGAGTTTTTGTTTTTGCTTGAAATATAGGCTTTTTCAAAAGAAAAAAATTAGATATTTCTACCTAATTTTAATCGTACAACATATAATTATTTATTTTTTCTACTCTATATTACTAATTTTTTATTCTGCATTTACTAATAAATCTTGCGTAGCCATACCTTTTTCGTTGTATTCTATTTCTATAGCTCCGCCTTTTGGATCTAATGCTTTTAATTTATCTATATTTTCATTACTATTGTTTATAACTGTAACTTTTATTTTATTAGTATCTTCCATAAGTGCTGAAGAAACTACAAATGTTAATTCTTTATTTTGCATGGCTTTACTTATTTTATCTTGTAATTTTGTTAAATATTCATAAGAATATGTTGCTTTTTTAAATTTTGTTTTACTTTCTGTTATTCCTAATATACTACATATTTGTTTTCTATTAGCTGCATTATCTTCACATAACAACACCACATTATTACCATTATTATCAATATATTTACCTGCATAATAATCTGTATAATTGTTATTTAAAACTTCATTTACATGCTCATTTGCACCAATGTCTTTGTCTTCTACTATTTTGTTTTCTTTACCAGATTTATTAATTTCAGTAATGATTGATTGTAGCAAATTAACTAATTCATCTTCTGTTATTCCTACTGTTTCAATATCAAAATTGATATTTTCATAACTAAATGTTACCATATACATTTCTTTATATTTGGATATTATAAATTCTATATCTCCTATCATAGACACTTTATCACTACTATCTATAAAATAATCTCTTAATGGTTTATCTATTTCAGAAAAAGCTATTACTATCTTATTTATACTATCTTTTCTATATTTAAATACATAATCGTGTAATACATCGTATTCTTCTACATTTATATCTTTTCTAGTATATACATTATAACTACTTTCAAGCTTGTATTGATCTGGTATGTTTGTATTTTTGATAAAATCAAATTTCTCTGGTAATTTTTCAATATCTATTATTTTTTCATCTGCATCTAAACTGGCCATTAGTGGTTCTTTAATTTTATTAATATTCAACTTAATATCTAAATTTTCTTTCTTACCATATAAATCTTCTGTTCCATTATTTTTTGCTATTTCAGTATTAGAATCATTGTTAAGAAAATCTATGCTAATTAATAAGCTAAAGCATAAAACAAATACTGCACAAATTGATGATACCCAATAAATTAATTTTTTATTATTTTTACTTTTCATATCAAACTCCTTTCTGATGTTTGATACAGCTATCTTTTCTTTTACATCTTTTCGTACTTGTTCTTTTAAATTGTTATTTTCCATAGCTATAACCTCCATCCTCCAAATTTGTTTTTATTTTTTTCCTAACTCTGTGAAGTACCACTTTCACTTTGCTTTCAGAAAAATTCAATATCTTCGCAATTTCTTTAACTGTTTTTCCTTCACTATAAAACATTATAAATACCTGATATTCTTGACTTTTAAGTTCTTTCAATGTGCTTTTTATTATGTCATTTTGGTCATTTTCTTCCGTAATTTTTTCCAAGTCATTATTTGAAATTAATCTGTTTTCATATTCTGACAAGTCAAATTTTAGTTCTGATTTTCGATATTTATTTTTTATAATATTTTTCGTAATTCCTGCAATATATGGCTTTAATTCTGTACCTTCAGATAACTTTCTCCCATTTTTCCAAAGGGCCACAAACACATCTGATATTATTTCTTCAATATCTTCATCTGTTATATATATGCTTGCACCATTTTTGGTTATCATATAAACATAACCATAAAAATCATCTATGATTTTGTCTATATCAATAGTTTTGTTTACTAAATAATCCTTTAAAATTTCATTTTTCAATTTAGATCTAAATCTCCTTATTTATTTTTCAGTTAACTTTCATATACATAGTAACATTTTTTTGAAAAAGGTTACAAACTTTTTCAAAATTTTATAAAAAATAAGGTTAGTTAAAACTAACCTATAAATCTGTAAGTTGTTATTTACTTATTATTTTTTTATTCCAAGATTTTTCATTGCATTTCGGACATTTCATATATCTTGTTCTATTTATGTACATAGACCATAAAACACTTGAATATGTTGGGATATATTTATGATGGCATTTTTGACATTCATAATATCCTGCTACTTGTTCTATTCTTATTGCAAATGATACTCCAATAATAAAAGGAATAATTCCAATTACTATAAGTAATTTTCATCTCTAATAAATTTTGTTCAGCTTTTTCATTATAATTATTCATTTTAATCATCTCCCCACTTAATAATTCATTTACACTTATTCTAAGTTCACTACATAAATCAAGCATTATTGATGATTTTATATCAACTAATGGTTGAATAATATATAATAAGCACTATAACTTTCTATATTTCAAACAAACTACATGTAATTTGTTGCTACTCTTTCATCTCAATATAATTTATACTAATTTTTATTTGCTTATAATATCAAGTGTATGCATTGCTCTTGTACAAGCTACATACAGTAATTTTGTCTCTAGAATATCTTCACTATATTTATTAGAATCTGAAATAATTACACTATCAAATTCTAAACCTTTTGATAAATATGAAGGTATAACAATTACTCCCCCAGTATATTTATCCAAATTCTCTGAAATTAATTCTGCATTAACTCCATAATTCGTAATTTCTTTATGCAATTCTATACTCTCATTAAAATCTTTTGTGATTATTGCAATATTTATGTGCCCAACTTCTAATTGTTTCTTTATTATTTCACATATTTTTATAATTTTATTATTTTCGCTATCAACTTTCCAATGTTGTACTTCATCTCCATGTCTCTCAATTGGTTGTGCTAAAATAATATTTTCATTATCCGTAAATTTATTTATTACTGTATTTGCTTCATTCATAATTTCCATAGAAGTTCTATAACTTTCTTTTAAAACCTCTATTGATGCCTGATTGTTAAATACATTTTGATTTAATTTTTGCCAATTGTTAGTTCCTTTATATGAATATATACCCTGAGCTATATCGCCTAAAATTGTCATTGACATATTAGGTTTAACTAATTCTTTAAAGTTATAAAATTGAAATTCTCCTAAGTCTTGTGCTTCATCAATAACAATATGTTCTAATTTGATATTATTAATATTTCCCCAAAATTTATTTTGAATATAAAATAATGGTGCCAAATCTTCATACTCAACTTTTTTGTTTTTTATATTTTCTTTAAATGTTCTTAAAATGTATTCATATAATTCAGATTCTACATATTTCTCAAATAAGATTTGATTATTAATAATTTTTTTATATACTTGTAAAACCTTTTCAATTTTAAAATTTTTTAAATAATCTATTACTAATTTTTTTCCACCTTTAAAAAGTTGTTGCATTTCATATTCTGTTTCTTTAAAAATATTTAATCTTATTTCTTTTATTTTATCTTCACTTAAATCTTTATCTATATTATCTAATTTATTCTTTCTTTGTTCTGATAATTTATCTATTAACTCATCTGCAATATTACTAACTCTTTTTTGTAATACTGCTGTTAACATTTTCTTACTTTCATTTATTGAATTATTTTTAAAGTAATTCATAAACATATCTATTACTTCATCATTATTGAATATTACAATGCCAGAAATTTTAAAATCTTCTTTTGGCAAACTATTCTGCAAAAATTCATTAATAAAATCATCTATTAATTCTTTATATCTTAAAGAAGATTTAAAATTTGCAGATTTTTTTATTAAATCTGTTTCTCCATTTTGATTAACTATATTAGATAATTCTTCATTTATTGGATTAATTTTAAAATTTGCATCAATATTTTCAAGCATAAACTCTTCAAATGTTTGCTGTTTTACATAGTCTACACCCAAATCTGGTAAAACATTTGAAATATAGTTCAAGAAAAATTTATTAGGAGCAATAATTAGAAATTCTTCTGGCTTAAACTCTTTCTCATAAGTATATACTAAATAAGCTATTCTATGTAATGCTACTGTTGTTTTTCCAGAACCTGCTACCCCTTGTACAATAAGAGGCTTTGACATTTTAGCTCTAATGATTTTATTTTGTTCCGATTGTATTGTGGAAATAATATTTTTAAGCCTAGATTCTGAATTTTCTGTAAGACATTCTTGCAAAAATTCATCATTTGTAGTTATATCTATATCTTGATAATCCTTTAATATAGAATTTTCAATAGTATAAACCCTTTTTTTACTCAAATCTCCTTCTATTATTCCATCAGGACATTCGTATTCTACTTTGCCCAACTGCCCATCATAATATATACTTGAAATAGGTGCTCTCCAATCAGTAACAACTACTTCATAATCATTATTAAATATTCCAGTTTTTCCAATATATATTTTTTGTATATTGTTCTGTTTATTTTCTTTAAAATCAATTCGTGCAAAATATGGTACAGAAATTGCTTTATTTAAATTTTTTAACTTATTGCTATATTCTTTACTCATATTTTGAATATATTGTTCATCAGCATTTCCTTTTAATAAATTACTATACAATATTTCATATTCTTCTATATTGCTTTTCACAATTTCTATTGTATCAGATACTTTTTTTATTTCCTCTTTATCTATCATTTTCTTTTCCAATCTATATAACTTATTTTTGACTAAAATATAATACCATTTTTTCATAGATTTTTCAATTATTTGAATCATTTTTATACTAAAACTTGAGAAACTCAATGTTTTATGTTATAATTTCTATATATTTAAACAAAAGTTATCATAATGTTAGGAGGATTAAAATGGACGATTTCAAAAAATATATTGGCAAAAAAGTAACAGTAACAGTTGACAGAAAAATGGGTTCAAAACATCCAAAATGGGGATATATATATCCAAATAACTATGGATACATTCCTAATACAGTAAGTGGCGATGGTGAAGAACTAGATGCATATATACTTGGAGTTTTTGAACCTGTTGAATCTTTTGAAGGTGTTTGTATTGCAGTCTTACATCGTTTAACCGATGATGACGACAAACTTATTGTTGTTCCTGAAAATGTTGATTATACCGATGAACAAATTAATGCTCTCACAGAATATCAAGAAAGATTTTTCAAACATATTATTATTAGATAACTTTTTATTTAAAATCCTCGCTTTTTTTATTAAATTAAGTGAGGTATTTTATTGTATTATTAAGTTGTCATAATAACTTCCTTTTATTGACATTTTCATTATAAAATAGTATAATTACTTTATAATATTTATATAAGGATGGTAAGTATGAAAAAATTTGATGTAATAAAACGTGGTAATGATCAGATTCTTGTAATATCTGGTGCAAGTGGTGTTGGTAAAACAACAACATGTGCATTGCTTGGTATGTTATACCCTGCCAAATATGTACATATTCCTTTTGATAGAAGTAGAGCATCAAGACCTGGAGAATTTGGTTCAAGACATGTTGATTTAGAAACAATGCAAGAAAAATATAATGCTGGCGAATACTTTAATATTGCTCCTGTAACACATGGTGGTTTTGCTGCAATTAGAACTGCCGATATAAAAAAAGCCTTTTCTGAAGGAAAAATAGCTGTACTTGAATATCCAATAGAGCAAATTGATATATTAGAGAAAACCTTCCCAACAGCTGAAGTAACTGGTGTTGAATTAGTCGCTCCATCTGAAAAAGAAAGATTTAGAAGATTAAAGCAAGACCATAAATATACGGAACATCGTATTGAAAGCGACAAATTTGGTTCTGGTAGAATTGATAGGTACAAAAATGATGATTTGCTTACTTTAGATGACCATAATTTAGTATTAATTACGGAAAGAGATAAACTTGGAGATACTGTATATGAAATTGATAGATATATGAGGATTCAAACTTTAACATTGGCTAAACTACAAGAAGTAGAAAGATTAGGTGGAATTAGTGGAGTTCAAAAATTCTTAAAATCTTTACGAGTTCCTAAACATAACTATACTGAATCTGAACATTATGAATTTCTAGAAAATAAATTACCAAAAACAGAAGATTTTGAGAGATAATCTCTCAAAATCTTCTTTACTTTTACATATCTTTCATAAAATTTTTATCATTAATTATTAATTCGATTGTTTCTTCTTGATTAATATTAGTAGTGTCAATAATTTTAGTATTAGGAAAAATTTCCAATACTATTTTTTTATAAATTTTTTCTCTTTTTTCAAATTTATCTACATCCATAATCAATTTATCTGAACCAGTAACTTCATTACCAGATTTAGCTCTTTCATGAAATCTTTTTATTCTTTCTTCCATACCAACCGTAATATAGAAAGAATCCATTTCTGGATAATTTTTTAATAGTTCTTTTAATATAGATATTTCTTCTTCATCTTCTTTATCGCCTTTTTCAATTTTACCAGCTAAATATTTAATTATCCATAACGAATCTAATAAAATTAATCCATCTTCTTTATAATTTTCTATATCCTTTTGTATGTTTTCTTGAAGTAATGGTTTCCATTCTTCTGGAGATAGCCATGTATTTTGTTTTCTTACATTTTCTATTAAATCAATTGGAGTTAAAAATTTCTTTTTTATTTTAAAAGTATTTGGTATTTTTTTATTAATTCCATTAACAATAGTAGTTTTTCCCGAAAAATCCATTCCACTAAACAATTTAATTTTAGACATTTTTTCAATCCTTTACTTTCTTACTTTTTTATAAATTCTAATATTTTATTTATTCCTTGTTCTACTGATAAATCTGAAGATGTATCAATTATTATATTTTCTTTTGATTCATTTGCTTTACTTACAAGTTCATTATAAACAATCTTAAAAAATTCAGGATTATCTCTGTAAAAATCATGTACTGGTGATTCTTTACTTTGATCCATTCTTTCTTTTATAATTTCAAATGGTGGAATGCAAAATACACTTAATGATGGCTTAACCAATATATCATTTTCTACAAATGCTTTTGGTATATCATAAATGTTATAATCAGACTTAATATAATCGCCGTATGCCTTTATATATGTTGTTATTGCATCAAAATATCTATCTTGTAATACAATTGTATTATTATTTGCCAAATAAGGTCTAATAATATTTTTAGTATTTATTATTAAATCCGTAAAAAAATATGAAACAGTAATTGGCATATCTTTTTTGCCTAAATTCTCTTTAAATTTTTTACCTAAATCAGTATATGTCATTGCACCATGATTATATACAGCCTCAAATCCTAATTCATTTATTTTTTCAATTAATAGCTTGCATGTTGTTGTCTTTCCACTACAACATATGCCTTCAAATACTATAAAATTATTCATTTTTACTCCTATCTTTTATTTAGAACAGTATATCCTCTAAAATATTTGCTGTCCTTTGTAAGTTCTATTGGAAGTTGAGCTTTTGAAATTAAGTTATGAACTTCTATCAAATGTCTATCATAATCATAATCTACATCTGTTGTATTTGGTTTTTTCCAATCTTCTATTTCAAGCATTTCTTCGTAAACTGAATTTGATTCATCTTTTTCAAAATATTTAACTTTATCATAAGAAACATATAAACGATCTCCATCTTTTTCTACTATACTTACCTCTCTTTTCATATTTGCAAATAATTTTATGCTCAATTCGCCTCTTACATTTATATTTAACTCCTTAATAAATTCATTTACATCTTTATACTGACCTCTTAATTTTGTTCCAAGTTCGAGTTTAGACACATAAGGCTTTTCAGGATTACATTTATTTGTCTTATACAAAAATCCCTTAAATTGTTCAGTAACCATATTACTACCTCTCATGACATCTCCCCTATTTAATATAGTAAATTCATTATCATCATAGTAAGTTTCATGTTTTTCTTTTTCAAAACTTTCAACCAATTTATATCCATTTTCATAAAGAAATTCAAGAAACTGTTTTGAAGTATATTTTTCATTCTTCTTTATTAAATATTTAAGTTCTCTTTCATAATTTTCAAATTCCATACAAAATACCTCTTTTCAATTCTATTTAATACTTATAAATACCCCTGTTTCTCTTGGAATATTTATAGCACCATCTTTTTCTCTTATATCTTCAAAATAATTATATAAATTTGATAAACTTTCATCTGAATAACCTGAAATAGATTTAGTTGACTTTAACCAATCTATCAGGTCTTGTGTATTAGTTATTGCAAGTGTATTTTCATAATCAAATCTTTGAACATTCTCAAAGTATTTGCCTAAAATTTCACAACCATTTTGAAGGTTGAAAGGCAACTGTTCTGTAAATGCTGTAGATGTTGGCTCAAATTTTACTATTGCATTATGTAAAAACGGTCTCATTCCGCCGTTCCCATCTGTTGCAGAATAAAATACTCCATTATCTTTTAATACTCTTTTTACTTCTAATAATGCTTTATTTAAATCTGGTACATGAAATAACATATGATTTGCAATTACAATATCAAATGTTTCATTTTCATACGGAATATCTTGTATATCAATTTTTTCAATTGAAACATTCTTCTTTTTTGAAAATTTTTCTCTAACTAAATCTAACATGCCTTCTGAAAAATCTGATAATACTAAACTACAACCATTTGGCAAAGTTTCAATTTTTCCTTCCCAGTGACTTCCGTTTCCACATCCTAATTCTAAGATTTTCATATTTTCTTTAAAAACATATTTATCAAATAACCAATCTGCAAATTTGTACTTATTAGTTGTGTATTTTTTATAAAAATTAATTCTCATAGCTAGATTTTTATCGTTTGAGAATTGATTTTTAACATTTTTAGTTACATTCATAATAGCCATATATATTTACCTCCATTCTATATATAAAAATCATTTATAATATTACATTTATTATATAATTAAATTATAAAAAATTAAAGTTTTTTTTAATTTTACTATCTTATAAATGGATTTTCTTTACCATCATAATTTAGATTATATTTTTCACACAAGGCTTGTCCACTTCTATTTATTGAACTATAAAAATCAGAGTTGCTTCTAATTTGAGTCAAAACTTTTTCATTAAGTTCTTCTTCTGTAATTCCTCTTTCTACATTATCTAAAACCATTTTCATAAAGTCTAAATCTTTTAATTTCAATTGATAGTATAAATTATAAAATGATTTTTCTCCAGTTGAGTCAATAGCTTTGGGAGATGAAATAGGATCAATAATCATATCATATAACTTCATGTGTGATTTATGCCATTTTTTCAAAGCATTGTAAGTCATTTTTACCTTTGGATCTACAATTTCATATTTATTATTATCATATAAATCATTTTTTACAATCTTATCTTCTTTCTTTAGTTTTTCTGTATATAATGTTCCATCAGCTGCAAACATTTCCGAAAAAATTCCTTTTGTAATAATCCAATCATACTCTCTTAAGAAATCATAATTTTCTTTAAGTTCTTCAAATGTTGTATTATCATCGAATAATATATAGCCTGCTTGAACATATATTCCATATTTTTTCAAAATATCTAATGCCTTTTTATTTGCAGCTAGATTAGCACTTTTATTCATTCTTTTTAGTGCTGTATCAGAACCATTTTCAATCCCACAAGCAAATGAATGAAATCCTGCCTCTTTTAAATATTTTATTTTACTATCTTCAACTTGGTCAGCTTTTAAAGAGCCTCTTAATGAAACATCGATACCTCTTGCTTTTATTTTTTCACAAAACTCCTTTGCCCATTGTTCATCTCTATCATGTTCTAAGAAACTATCATCTATAACTTTAATATATTTAACTCCCATATTTTGAAGCTGTTCTAATTCATCTATAATATTATCAATACTTCTACCTCTCCATTTACTTCCATTGGATAATTTATTAAAAGCGTTAACAGAGCAAAATAGGCAATTTCCCATACAACCTCTTGCAGTTAAAATATTTACCGTAGATTTTCTGTCTTTTGCCATTTTCATTGTATCTCTTGCTGGAAATGGTATGACATCCAAATCAGATATTAAATTTCTTTTTTCAGTTCTTACTATTTCTCCGTCTTTTTCAAAAGCAATACCTTTTATATCTTCAATATTTCTTTCTGAATTTCCAGTAAAATAATCAGATACTTCAACAATTGATTCTTCTCCCTCTCCAATCATTGCTATATCAAACACACCATCTTTTACAAATTTTGGTGGATTAAACGATGGTCCAAAACCACCACACATTAATTTAACTTCTGGTCTAGCTTTTCTTATTCTTTTGGCTAATTCTATTGATTTATCATTGTTTGACATATAGCATGAAACTCCAACAATAGATGCATCTTTATCAGACAAAATTCTTCTCAATACTTCTTCATCGCTTAAGCCTCCAAGCCATCCATCAATTATTTCAACATTATATCCACTCTTTCTTAAAACTGCAGTTAAATATGATAATCCTAAATTTTCTTCAGAGGTTCTATGTGTATCTGGCGACAAAGTTGTTAAAATAATTTTATTTTTTCTTTTTTCCAAAATATTTTGAAGGTATTCTTTATATTCTTGAATATTGTTATCATCATCTCCTTCAATATTGATAATTCCCTTTGATTTATCTATAATAACACATCTTCCATATTGTGTTGTAAAAAGGAAATCATTATCTTCATAATTCAATCTACACATATTTTTTACTTTTTCATTAGTAAGAGTCATATTTTTTCTAACAACTATTTCTGATTTCATATTAACTCTCCTTTATTTTTTTGGTTTTCCTATCCATGTGCATAAATAATTTTCATGTACTAATTGTTTGTTGCTTTTTTTATAATTAATATTATTCTCTATATCAATATCTTTAAAGCAAAATGGATCTCTAGCATACAAATCTTTTTCTCCTGTTTCACATTTTTTGTATGTATATGCCATAGCAAAACATCCACCTCTACATATGTCAGCTTTATCACAGTCTTTACAACCTTCAATATTTTTATAATTATCTTTTCTTGTTTTAAATGCTTTAAATTGCTCTGAATTTATAATATCAAATATATCATCTTTTAATAAATCTCCAACTCTATAATCATGCATATATACACATGGAGATACAGGTATTTTACCATCTGGAGTTATAGAATTTATTCTCATTGAATAGATTCCACAAGCACATCCTTTAACTTTATTATTTTGTGTTAACCCTGATAAGATTGGTTCACTTAATTCAACAGTATCGCATTTTTCAAATAAATATTTATAATTTTCCAACACCTGTTCTTTTGAAGGTACAAGTTTAAAATGTTGTGGTTGTATTGGTTTAAGTAGATTAAATCTTATATTTGAATCATATTTTTTTGCAATTTCTAATAATGCATCAATTCTGTCTTTTGTAAAATTCCAGTTCATTGCACACATTATAATTCCTGATTCAATATTATATTCTTTGCAAATTTCTAAAGCTTGAATAGCGTATTTATAAACATCTCCACCTCTATTTTCATTATGTTCATTTTCAAAAGGTGAATCCAAACTAATATCTACATCATTTAATAATTCTAAACATTCAGGATAAGTATTTTTTAATGCAATAAGACTTATTCCAGCAGTTGTTATACCTACCTTTATATTTCTTTTATTCAGCTCTTTTAATATATATGGTAACATACTGTTTTTAACATCTAAACCATTTGTAAAAATTGGTTCATTACCACCTAAATTAACTGTTTCTACATTTAATTTTTCAATTTGTTCTATAACTTTATCAACTATTTCTTTTGTTAAATTTTGCCCTTTCTGTCTAACTGAAAAAGAATAGCAATGTTTACATCTACAAGGACAGTCATTTCCTAATGTCCACCCTATATTTTTTATCATAAAAAATCCCTCCATTTACAACAAAATTATACCATTTTATGTAAATTATGTCAAATAAAATTTATAATTAACTCTTAAAATTTCTCTACATATATATAATTACATCAATTTAAAACAAAACCATAAAACGAATTTATAATAAAATCCATTTTATGGCTTTCAATTAATCTATTTGCTCTAAATTAATCAATTCATTTTTTCTAAAGGTTAATTTTAATAAACATGGTGATTTTATGTTTAATATTGTATTTTCGTTATAGACAAGTTTAACATTTTCATTTACTGTACACCAATTTAATAAAAAGAACTTTATTGAACCGCCATGACTAATTACTGCAATTCTTTTTCCTTCATATTCTTTAAGTATCTTGTCAAAAAATTTATTCATTCTTTCTCTAGTTTGCTCTGCACTTTCTCCATCAGATGTTCTAAATGTTCTATCTAACAGTTGCTCTTGTGAAGGATCTCTTGTATTTTTATCCTTCATAAATTCTCCTAATTCTTTTAAATTTCCTAATTTTCTTTCACTTAAGTTATTGTCTAAATTAAAAGGTAAATCATTTACATTTGCAATATATTTTGCTGTTGCTTTAGCTCTAGTATAACTACTTGACCATATTACATCTAGATTTTGTAATTCTTCATTCTCACTTAATCTTTTTGCTTGTTCTTCCCCTTCAACAGATAATATCTCTTTTTCATTAATCAATTGTGAATCTTCACTTGTATTTCTTATTCCATTTTCATCAACAGTTTCTGCATGTCTTATTAAATAAACAATTGTATCTTTCATAACCACGTTTCCTTTCCATTATTTAATTACAATTATATCAATTAATGCTTATTATTTCAACTATTATTAAAATTCAATGTCAATATTTTTTTTATGTCATTATTAAAAAATATTGACATACTATTCTTGCCATAAAATTTAATTTGTATATTTGTAATACAAGAACTAAATTACTAACTGTTGTTATGATTATACAATAAAGAGTAGATAATTTCAACTAATCATCTACCCTATCTATTGTAATTTTTCACTTAATTGTTCCACGTCATTGTATATTCTATTTCATTTGTGGCTTTATTTATACTCTTGCTTGTAATTTTAAAATCATTCTTTTTATAAAAATTGATAGCATTGGTATTTTTCTGATAAACACTTAAAGTTAAATTTTTTCCATTTTCCTTCACTTTATTTAATAATGCCGTTCCTATTCCTCTATGCTGGCTATTTGTATTAACAAAGATTCCTTCAATATAGTTTTCGTTCATTCCAATAAATCCTATTATTTCATTGTTATCTACATATACATATATTTCAGCTTTAGGCAAAATATTTCTTACATAGTCATAATCATTTTCCCAATATTCTTTTGAAATAAAATTATGAGCTTCTATATTTACATTTTTCCATATTTGCATTATATCATCTATATCACTGTTTTCAAATTTTCTTATCATAAATTACCTCTTAATCATCTCGATAAATTAGAAATCGTGTTACTAATCATCTTTCCAAAAACTATATATTACATCGGCAAATTCCTTTGGATTATCTATATTTACTTCGTGTCCTGCATTCTTGATAATTTCAAATTTACTATTTTTTATAACTTCATTTAGTTTAATAGCACTTTTCATATTTATATTATTTTTTTCTCTTTCTCCACAAATAATAAGTGTCCTACATTTTATATTAGGAGTTTTTTGAGGTATAGTCAAGTTTTTCATCGAATCCATTAAAGTTATCAAATCTTTTTTACTACAACCAATTTGTTTAAAAACTTTTTTGGGCATAAATTTATATATAATATTTTGTATAGTAATAATTGATTTTGGTATCTCGTAAGGTGTGCCACTTAATATTATTGAATTGACCTTTTCTGGATATTCGTTCACATAGTCAATAGCAAGTATTCCACCTAGAGAAAGACCAACTATATTTAATTTTTCCTTAAAACTATTACAATAATCAGCAAATATTTTATATAAATTTTCATAACTTAATTGATAATTTTTTGCAAGATTAAATAAATTAGGTGTTTCAACCTCAACTTTATTTTCTTCCAATAACTCTTTAACTTTATCCCAACTACTTTCATTTTGCCCAAGTCCATGAACTAATATGTTTATCATCTTAAAACTCCCTTACATATTGTATTTTAACAATTATTTTTATATGTTATTAAAGTATGTGCAAAACCGAATATGATAGAAGATATAATTAATCCCCAATGTTTTAATGTAATACCGCAAACAAAAAATATTATTGTAGGTATAATTGCTAAAGTTATTGCTTTTAATAAAGATTTACTTTTAAAATAACATATCCATATAATTAAATATAATAAAAGTAATATAACATTGGCAATCAGATAAACCAACATATATCCTGCACTTTTAAAACCAGATATTCCTATTGGAAAGATAGTCAACATTAAAGATACATATCTTCCTATTTGCTCCAATACATTTACTAGATTGTTTTTATATTTGTTTTCTACACTTTTATTTTTAATTCCATATATAATATTTGGAATTAACATAGTAACAACTATTATAGTTCCAAAAACATTTATCCATCCAAACTCCATGCTACTGAATCTCACTTTCAACTTGTAATTTCTGTTTCTAATTTGTAATTTCTTTTTTTATATATTCAATATTAAATTTATCTAAATCACTTATTTTAATATTTCCCTCTGCAAGTGATGATTTTAAGCCCTCTTGGTATTCATTAGGTGCATATATTACTTTTATATACTGACTTTTCTCACAAGGTAAATAATAAATATATTCATCATCTCTATAAATTTCTTCTTCAATGTTGTTACAGTCAAATTCTTTACTGTTGTCTATAATTGCAAATTCTTCTTTAAGACTATACTTTGTATTGTTATAAACTGTCATATTAAAGATTTTTATTACTATTCCTTCTTTATATCCTAACTCATACTTATTACTTTCATTTCCAACTGCATAAATACTATGAACATTGGCTATTGAATAAGTTAAAGACTTCCATTCTACTGTACCACCATCTCTTAATTTAAAAGGTATTGGAACTAATAAAATCATTAAAACTATAATTACTACTACTATTATTACTTTCTTTTTCATAAAACACCTCTCATTTCATAAACTCAATCCAAGCGATAATTTACTAATTATTGTTTGCATTATATCACAAAGGACAGATAATTTTCAACTAATTACCTGCCCTATCTATTGTAATTTACTGTTTTATTTAATGATATTATTTTTTAAACTAAACCATAAGTTATTATCCATTTCTATTTGAATTCCAAGTGTGTTTATAATTTCATAATCTTTCTGTGATATTTTTATCTTATATCTTTCAATAGAAATACACTCCTAAGTTGTTGTTTTCAAATAACATAAAAGTAATTTATTATTATCTAATTATTTGCTCTTATATTAGACTATTTTATTAATTTAACTATTCCTTGAATTAAATATCCGAATCCCAGTCCTACAACTGCAAATAATAATGCAATAAAAAAATATTCATATACTTGAAATCTATTTGAAGTTGAAGCCCAAATAAATCCTATTGCTCCAAATAATATAGCACTTCCACGATATATCAATTTAAGTGCCTCCATATTAAATTTGCTTTTTTCTTGTTTACTTGTTGCATTTAATAATTCATCAACTGTTGTTCCAAGTATTTCTGCTAATTTTGGAATGGAATTAACATCAGGGCAAGATAAATTTCTTTCCCATTTTGACACTGCCTTATCTGTTACGCTCATTTTCTGTGCTAACTCATTCTGTGTCATACCTTTTTCTTTTCTTAAATAACTAATTATTTCTCCAATAGTTTTGTTTGACATATCCAATCCCTCCTTTGATTGTTAATTCCATTGTACTATCCTTTTTTCACAAACTCAACCGACAATCAGTTTACTTTAATAAACCATTAGTTTAGTTGTTTCTTTTACTAGACAAATTACTATTTTTCTAACTAATTACTAAATTGTAATTTCTCGAGATGATTTATATAACATCAGTTAGTTTTAAATCTTTAGTTCCTATATATACATCTCTATTTCCATCTACAGTATGACATTTTATTATTGTATAATTCTCATAGTGATATTCCATACTTCCACCATCTTTATACATATCTGCTTTTATTTTTCCATCTTTTTCATCTTTATTTGCTTTTGATATAATTTCTTCCATTGTTATTTTATTTTCTGATAGAGCCTCTTTTAAAGAATATTCTTTACCATCAATTCTAATATTTACACTTCCATCATACGCATATATAGTGTAATCATATTTGTTTGTTTCTGATTTATCTAATATAGCGTAAACTTTATTATAGCTGTCGATTGGTTGCCTATTTTTGAAAAGTATTTCAAAGTTTTCAGCTGATTTTAATTCAATTTTTGTTGCTTTAACTTGTGCTGGGTATGTTTCCATTATCTCACCATTATATGTTATCTTTACATTTGTCCCTACTTCATAAAGTGCATCATTGTACTCTCCTAAACTTATACTAATTTTATCTGTTGATTTTCTTTCTTCTTCATCTTCATTTGGCTCTACTATAATATAACTAGCAGTTGCTTCAACTACTCTCCCATAAAAGAATTGTTCTTCTTGACTTTGTTCATTATCCATTTTATTAAAAATAATATTATTGATTGTCTCTAAATCTTCTGTTGAAATTATCGCTTGTTTGTTTCCTTTTTGTATTTCTTTACAAGATTCTTTAATATAATAAACATCATTATTTAATATTATTTTGTGAGTATTTATTCCGTTACATATTTCATTGTTATATTTTGAATTTACTAATATGTTTTCAATAGTTCCTATATCTTTTATATCAGTTATAGTAATTGTTTTTCCTTCATATTCAATTTCAACAGTATCGGATTCAGGCAATTCATATTTCATAAACCAACTACCCATTTTTGTACCAATATTATTTTCATAAGGTTCATTTGGAGATACTCCAACATAACGAATTACTTTATAACCTAATCCCCAATAAGTTACTTTACTTCCATCATGGCTAACCACTTTTATGCAATACTTTGGCTCATGTCCTGTTGTTACTCTACCAGTATCTGCATAATTTGTAATAATTCCTGCAACTATAAGTATAATTAAAATTATTCCTATACCAATACATATTTTCTTTTTCATAAGATACATCTCCTCATAATAAATTTTAATCTCAACGACAACTTACTATTAGTCAGTAAAACTATAAGCTTGTATTTTATATTTCTTATATTTACTAGCCTCTATTTTATCTGATAATAGTTCTTCTAAATTATTCTTAATTATTAATTCTTCTTTATATTGTTTTTGTAATTTTTTTATTTGATATTCTAATTTTGATGCTAATACTCTATTTTCTGTTTGCCATACGCATTCTAATTTATTGGCTATATTTCTTAAAGTATATTTAGCACATTTTTGTCCTTTACTAAAATGTTCTTCCATTCTACGATTTATATCTGTTGTTATTCCTGTATAAATTGAATTATCTTTACATCTTAACATATACACATAATACATTTTATTTTCCTTACTTTTATAATTCATATATATTAGCTTTTAAAATCATTTGAGATATTTTTGATTTTTCTTTAAAATCTATCTCCCAACTGCTCCCTACAATACTTCTTTTTATTTTATATTCTTTTGTAGGTTCTCCCAATAATTTATTTAATTGTTTTTGCAAATCAACTTTATTAGTATATATACAAATTTTTTCTTCCTTATATAAAACATTTATAGTTGTTTCTGTTTCATTTTTGTTTACTTCTTTGTATATCTTTTTTTCCATTATCTCACTCATTTCTGCATTTTTATTCCATCTTTTGTGAGTGTTATTTTATTATTTAGAAATCAGAATTTTCTTTATATCTGTTTCGGTAATATATTTTGTGCCTTGACTTTCTCCATATTTATTAACAATTTCTGCTTTATATCTATTTTTATTATTCTCTAAAATTGTAGCCTTATTTCCATCTAATAATTCTACTACTTCAAATACTTTTAATTTCATACATTACCTCTTTTTTGTTAAGTTATAACTTTCCTTTATTAATTCTTTTAATAAATCAAAGTCAGTACAATCATCAACAATAATGGTGTTCCAATGTTGTTTGTTCATGTGATAACCTGGAATTATGTATTTGCAAGAATTTCTTAGCAATTCTGAATATTCTGGCTCTGTTTTTATGTTCAAATATAACTTATTATTTACATTCATAAGTAATGCAAACCATTTTTTATTTTCTTTATGTTTCATAACTATAGATTCAAAATCTTTTGGAAATGGCATATCTTGGTATGTGTTTTTTAATGATAAGCAATAATTTATTATATCTTCTTTATTCATTACTTTATCCTTTACATTTTTCAATTTTACTTAATATTGAATCCAACTCATTTCTTGCCTTGCCTATATCTCCATTTTTACTGCTTTTGCTCATTATATCTGTTAATATACTATTTTCTAACATACACAATTCCTCTTTTGTATAATTTCTATTTTCTAGTGTTCCTGCTGATTTGTTAATTTTTTCAATTTCTTCTGTATTAAATATTTTAAATGGATTCATTGCCTTAACTTCCTCTCTTATTTCATTAATATTTCACATTTTATTTCTGGATGTAGCAATCTTTTAAAATCCTCTGCATCTTGTTTTGTTCCTACAACACTTCCATAATGTATTGGAACTGCAATTTTAGGTTTTATTTCATTTATTAAAAATGCTGCTTCTTTAAAATCCATTGTATATGTACCACCAACAGGCACAAATGCAACATCACATTTTACTTTTTTGTTTTCTTCTGTAATATCTGTATCTCCTGCAATATAATATCTATATCCGTTTAGTTCTATAATATATCCTACCCATTCATTCTCTTTTGGATGGAACTGCTTGTCTGTATTGTAGGCTGGTACAGTTTCAAATTTAATTCCTTCAACCATGTCTTGTTCATCTGGTGTTACAGTAATTATATAATCTTGTCTAAATCCTTTTCTTAATAATTTTGTTAGTAATTCTTCTGGTGCAACTATTACTGTGTCATTTTTCTTTATTTTCTCTATATCATCTTCTGAATAATGGTCATAGTGGTCATGTGTTATGAAAATTATATCTGCATCATTATAGTTTTTATCTATTTTAAAAGGATCAATATAAATCACTTTTTCTTTATTTATTTTTATACTACTATGGCATAAAACTTCTACATTTTCTAACATTTTTCTGCCTCCTTGTGAATTTTTATGTACTCAAAGGCATTATACCACAAAAATTTTTTCTTTGTACTAAATTAATTAAAATTTAATCATATTTTTTTAATTTTATTGACTTTAATTGATAACTTTGATAAATTGTTAAAAAATACAAAAGATGTAATTATTTGTCGAAGGGGGTGAATATAATGAATAAAGCTGAATTTGTAAATGCAATGGCAGAACAAACTGGTCTTTCTAAAAAAGATTCTGAAGCTGCTATTAATGCTTTTGTAAATATTGTTTCTGATGAATTAGTAAAAAAAGAAAAAGTTTCTTTAATAGGATTTGGAACTTTTGAAACAAGAGAAAGAGCAGCTCGTACTGGTAGAAACCCACAAACTGGAGCTGAATTAAAAATTGCTGCTTCAATAACTCCTGCTTTCAAACCTGGAAAAGCATTAAAAGAAAAAGTTAATCAATAAAAAATAAGGCGTACTAGGAATTAAATTCCTAATACACCTTTTATTTTTATTTCAAAATCATATATTCTATTCTTCAATAATAATTACCCAATAAACTTTTTTATTATTTCTAATTCTTTTTAATACTCGTTTTTCTTTTAATTCATTCATATTTCTGTATTGGTGAACTTATCGGTGAACTATTCGTTATTTTCTTCTGATGGAATTATAACTGTAAAATAATGCACCGAAATAAATTTTCGTATATACTATTTAAATGTTTGTCCTTGTATTTTCAAATTATTAAACTATGGTCTCAAAGATGTTATTGGAATAATATATATTCCTGTTTCTTTATCTTGTATAACTGCCTCATAATGTCCCACTATAATACACATAAATTTTGGTTTTTTATTTACATTTTTATAAAAAGTCATTAAACTTTTTTTAGCATCTTCAACACTACCATCACTTAATTTTATTTCTACCGCAGCATATTCCCCATCTCTAAATTATAATATGCTATCAACTTCATCTCCTGAAACATTATCTCTAAAATGATACAAATGTCCATCCAAATAATCCATATATATTCTTAAATCTCTTTCTACTAATGCTTCTTAGCATATCATTATACATTTTTCAATACTTTTAATATACACTTTTCACTAATTTTGCTATACATTTTTCAATTTATCCTATCAACAATTTCTAATGGTGAATAAGTACATATATAACAAGATCTTTTGGTATTTAAAAACTGTTTTCTATAATCTTTTGTTTCAATAATTATTATAACTCTTTCTGCCTTTGATATTTCATCAATTTTATCAAATAAAGCTTCTATTTCCACTTCCTTAATTGCGATTATATCATAAGTATAATAATCTGTTTGCATATGCACATTTACTGGAAGTTTCCCTTTTTTTAATATTGGATTTCTGTCTAAATAATTCATAACAACATCAAATGCAACAATATTCCTATTATTAATTTCTTTTTTTGCATACTTTAAAATACCTTTCTTTACATCTTTACTTATAACCTTATTGCTAATCAAATTATTTATATCTGTTTCGCTACAATTACATAATTTCATTATTTGACTTTCTCTTAAAGAATCAAAATCCCATAATAATTTCATTATATTTTTTTGTTTATCATTCACTCGCATCACTTCCCATTATCTTTATTAAAGAACTATAAATCTTGCGTTTTTCAGGAATTATTTTGTAAATCTTAATTATTACTTTTTCTCCTGGAAATGGTGGCCTATCTAGCCAAGTTGGTAATATGCAAACAGTATCTACTCCTTGTGCGATATTAGCAAAGATTCCATTATCAGTATATCCTGTAATAGTTGCTAAATACTCACCTTTTTCTGTAAAATCTTTTCTTATATTTTTAAATGGATCTTCTAGCAAATCTTTTACTGATATTTTTATACTTTTATTTTCTTCAGATTTTTCTTTTATAATAACCTTTATTTTGTCATTTACTTTATACATTTTAGAAACATCTTCAACATATCCATATTGTAAATCTTGTGCTTTAACTATAAAATCTATACCTATTACTTCAATTCTTATAAACTTTTTCCATACACCTACAATTTTTCCATATATTTTATCTCCCACTTGTACTTTTTTTATATTAATTTCTTTTAATCTTTCCATAGCCTTTTTTCTCGAGCCTATCGCTTTTTCACTTATTCTATCTGCTTCTACTATAATAAATTTTATCTCTGCTCCCATCATATTTCTAAGTAGCTTTTTATCATTTTTAGAATCTTCCGATATTTCAGTTGCTGGAATTAATACTCTAATTCCATTGAAATCTATAATAGCACAAGTAATTAACTCTTCTTTCATTTGTTCATTTTCTATTGCTATTATTTTTCCTGTTAAAATTTTTCCTTTTTCTTTAGATGAATTGATATTCTGCCACACTATCTTTTTTTGTAATTCATCTGTCATAACTTTTCACCTTCTTACTTTTTCTATTTAGGTTTTACGGTCTAACCTAAAACCACTAAAAATCTTTAAAACTATATTTAACCTTTTTAGGTTGCTGCTTATTTTTTTCATTTTCTACATTGTCTTTAAATCTTTCTCTTTGTTCTTCTATTGTCATATCTTCCATCTTACTTGCTTCAATATGTTTAGAATAATCATATTTATTACATATAAAAGGTTTTCTACCCCTAACTATAACTATCTCTTTATTATTATCTAATTTTAATAATTCATCTGGATTCATTAAATTTCTTTTATTTGTTGCTATATTTTCCATTCCATAAGTAAATTTACCATCAAATCCCGCTTCTTTTCTAATAGCATTAGTTTCGACAGTTGCTACTCCAAGGTACTCGGTGATATACTCCGCTGTTAAAATATCTCCGACAACCCATGCATATTTTGGTATCGGCGTTACCTAATATTTCTTGCCAAACATCATTATCATATCTATTCTTTAACTGAGCTATATTTTGGAATATCATAAATATATTGATACCCCTACTTCTCGTTGTTGCTAATTTCTTCTCAAAATCTACAATTCTACCTATGTTTGTAAACTCATCTAATATCAATGATGTTTCAACTTTTAATCTACCATCTGGATTTTCATCTGCTTGTTTTATTAACTTTATGAACAAGAACGAAAAGAATAATGTCGAAAGGAAGTCAAATGCACTATTTGTATCACTTGTAACAACGAATACACAGGTCTTTTTATTTCCTATATTCTCAAAATTAATTTCATCCTTATTTGTGATATTCCTTATTTTATCTGTTTGGAATATTTGAAGTCTTGTAGCAAGTCCTGTAACAACTGATTGTTTTACTATGTCTGTTGCTTGTGCATAAATGTTATAGCTTAGTTTTGTTGGGCCTTCAGTATCATAAAACAATTTATCTATTTGCTTTATATTTCCACTTGCTAATGCATCATAGATAAATCCCATACTCTTGTCCTCTTCTTTTTTTACATAGTTAATAACATATAGCAATAATGCTTTCAGTAAATTTTGTTCACCTCTGTTCCAAAACTCATCTCCACTAGACCTTCTACTTAATTGTGTTCCCTCTATTACTATTTGGCTAAAGATTTGTGCATCTGTTTCATCTTCTACAAAGTTTATAAATCTTGCACCATTCGAAAATGTTGGATTTACTAAATTAAATACTTCTACATCATATCCTTTTGTTTCAAGATATTTTGCAAGTTTTCTGTATAATTCCCCTTTTGGATCAGTAAATACCAAACTCATCTGTCTTTGAATTGCTTCTTGCACTTCCTCTTGTACCAATTCAATTCCGTTCGGTATTGCAAAACCACGAGACTTTTTACTACCGCTGGAGCCAAACACAGCAATATTTTTGTTTAAATATGTGTTCATAGGTAGAGTAATTATTTCTTGTTCATCAGTTTCTCCTAGAATAATTCCATCTCTTTTCCCTATACTTAAATATTCTTGTATTTCTTGTTTGTTTCCCCAATCCGCTGTTCCAAATGTTCCATCTTTCTTTTTTAGATTTACACCTTCTACTTCTATCTTTGCGTTATGTTTTGTTGTACTTATATTTTTTGCAACTAATATGATAATTAAATTTAATATTACCCATATAATAAATATTGTTCCATTTCTGAATATTACAGTAAACAAATTCAAAAAATTTATATCTATCGTGTTTAAATTAGTATTAAAGCATTTTTCTAGTATTTTCATAAAACCATTAATTAATGGTATTAAAACAATGTAAGAAAGTAAAAAAAATAAAGATATTTTACTTTTCTTGTCTTTCCCCATCAATACCTCCTAGCCACTCGTCCATTTCTACAATGTTTGTTTTGTTAGTTAGTATTTCTTCTATTTTTTCTTTATTTTCTTTTAAAGTTATAATATCTATTTTTCGTATTATGTTTTTATTATTATTGTAAAATTTATTTAATCCATAAAGTCTTTCTGTATCTATAAACGGCATAAAAAATATATAAGTTCTATCTTCTGTCATATAATCTGCTTTTACCCAGTTAGACAATAGAACTTCTGTATTAGAATACATCTGCTTAATAATTTCATAAAAATCTATATCTTCATATCTTCTCATTAAATTAAAATTTTCAGGTGTTGGATTTATTATTACTGTAGAATCATTTCCAAATACAAAATTTCTTTTTGCTTTTATCAAATTAAAATCTTCTACAAAAATCATTATATTTTTATAGCTGACTAATTTCCTTATATCATTTAATATTTGACTTACATAAGGTTTTCTTTTATCATTGGCTATATAATAAACAATAAATTCTTTTTCCTGAAATATCATCTTTCCTAAATATTTTCGAGATTGCTCTGTAAATATATCATCATCTTTTATATTCCAACTAGCAATAAAATCAATATTACTGTCTAATGTCAATGCTGCTACTTTTGCTATTTCATTTAATCTATCAACATATTCTTTTCTTCTACATTTGTAACTATAATCATATCCAAATTCTTTTACTAGCCTTGTTCCTTTATCATCCAATTTTATATATAACCTGTTTACTCTTCTTATATATCTTTCACTCTCTAACACTTTCAGCCTTTTCCTATGATAATCTGTTGTTCCATATATCAGCCTACAATCTGAACCAAGCATCAGCTTATACTTACCTAGAAACATCAAAACTTCTGTATCTTTTCCGAGTTAATCTTACCATCCCATTCCTTTATCCACTCCTTCCTTTTTTCTTTTCTATATGACACACCCTTTTTGCACACCTTAATCCCTACTATGTGTCTTACACGCTAAACAAGACACAGGGTGTTTTTCTCTATTGCCTTATTTTTAGGCATTTTTAATATAGTCAAACTCTCCGTTTGAAAATACCCTAAAAACTGTTCAAACGGATACTTTGCCCTATCCGCTTGAGTCTCATTTTGTATCCGCTTCTATTTGTTCTTTAATAAAATCTAGCATTTTTTGACCTCTAAAAACATACACTTCTGTATATGGTTTTTTCTTTTTATTGGTTGTTCCAAGTACACCATAAAACATGTTATTTATATTGTCATCAGCTATTACTTTTGATAGTACAAGACCATCTACAATAGGTTTTATGAACTTATTATCTATATCAATATTCTTCTGATTTTCTACTACTTTTATAAATACAAACACTAGTTCTTTGTTGAATAAATCTTTATATTCTTTTGTTTTATCCATAACATTTATCATTATATTTTTATATGCATAATTATTAATATTTTTGTACTTTGGTATTACTTCAGGAATGTATATTTTTAAAATATCATTTTCTACTGTTGCACTATATCTATCATTCAAATAAGTTATTTTATCTTGTTCATTTACTTCATATTTATTGCTTAATTTTATCTTGTTAAACAAATTATTTCTTATTCTTTCAAAACTTCTTAAATAATTCTCTATATGTTTATTTTCAACAATTTCTTGATTATTGATAATAAACTCTGTTTCATCTCTTAAATCTTCTAATTCTGTTAAAATTTCTTTTTGCATATTGTTTAGTACCTCCCATATAAAAATTATTAAAAGAAAGATGCAAAAGCTTTTTTAGCTCTCACATCTTCTATATATTTATTCTTCTACTGTGTCATCATATTGTTCTGATATAGTTTCTAATATTTGTAGTCTTGTTTCATTATCTAGTGGATATGAAAAATCTTGCCTAAAATTTCTATTTTTCACTTTTCTCTTTGGCATACTAATATATCTACCATTTTTTCCATCTAATAATTTAATTTCTCTTATGATAAAACAATTATCTATACAAATACTCGCTGCTGCTAGTAAATCCCCTTTATTTATTTTTTTAATTCTTACTTCTGTAATATTTAACATATAATTTTCCTCCTTATAATTTGATTTTTATTTTAGAAAAAGAGTGATACGAATATCACTCTAAATTCTAGTTATTTTTGTTTTTTCTTTTTAATACAACTATTCCTGTTGTTATTCCTAATAATGAAATTATTGCACTACCTATTAGCAATATATAATTCATTTCACTACCAGTTTGAATCTTTGGTATTAGTTTATTATAATAAGTGAATGTGCATATAGAGTCATTATCTTCTAATAATTCTCCATCTGCAAAAGTACCTTCATTATTTATTTCAACTTTAACTGCTTTGTCTGATAATTGGTAACCCCAAGGTGCTTTTGTTTCCTTAATATAATATGTTCCATACCTTAAATCTTCAAAAGTAACTGTTCCACTTTCTTTGTCTGCTTTAACTTCTTTGATTAATTTTGTACATTCTGGATCTTCATATATTCCAAACTTGAATTTTGCTTTTATTGTTTCTTTTGTTTCACTATCTGCTTTGATTACTTTTATCGTTTTTAGTATTGGCATATCTTTCATTTCAACTAACTGTGTTTCTTTGTCAGTAGTTACTACAAAATTTATAGACTCTGCAACTTCATATCCATAAGGACAAGTTTTTTCTGTCAATGTATATTCCTTGCCTTCTTCTAATCCAGTAACATGATGTGGCACATTTGTAGAAGTCCATTTGTCTATGACATTTCCATCTTTATCAGTTACTTCAAGTTCAGCTCCTGGTAATTCTTCACCTGTTACTAAATCAGTTTTAGACACTAATACCACTTTATCAATCATCTCTATTTTTTGAGTTTCTTTATCCTTGCTTACTGTAAATTCTATATCTGTAGCTTTAACATATCCATCTATTGCAATTTCTTCGCGCATAACATATGTTTCGCCCTCGATTAATCCTTGTATTCTATGTGGTTCTTTTCCAGATACCCATTTATCTACAATGTTTTTCGTTTTTGTATTTGTAACAATTATTGTAGCACCTTCAAGTTCATCTCCTGCAATATCTTTCTTGCTCATTTCTACAATTTTGTCAATCATTTCTATCTTTTGTGTTTCTTTGTCTTTACTTACTGTAAATTCAACATCTGTTGCAATTACATATCCTTCAGGTGCATATTCTTCATGTAAAGTATATGTTTTCCCCTCTACTAAATTTTTAATTTTATGTGCTTCATTAGTAGAAGTCCATTCATCAACTATGTTACCCTCTTTATCAAATACTTTTAGTTCAGCACCTTCTATTTCTTCGCCGCCTATGTCGTTCTTAGTCATTTCCACTATTTTATCTATCATTACAACTTTCTGTGTTTCATTTGTATTTTCTACTCTAAATTTAACTTCTGTAGCTTTAACATATCCAAGTGGAGCTAAATCTTCTCTTAATGTGTATTCTTTTCCAACTGTTAAGCCTTCTATAGTATGTGTTTTATTTGAAGAAGTCCATTTATCTATTACTTTTCCATTTTCATCTATAACAGATAATTCTGCTCCCTCTAATTCTTTATCTCCTGTAATTGTTGTTTTTGAGATTTCTACAAGTGTAGTATCATTAACAACTTCTCTTGTTTCTGTATATACTTTTGTTGTAGTATCTTTTTGCGTAAATTTAACTTCATATTTTGTTTCATTTAATACTAACCCATCTAGTGTCTTAACTTCTTGTAGTTCATATGTTCCCATTGGTAATTTTTCCACTTTTAAGTTACCTTTTTTATCTACATTATAAGTATTTACTTCTTGTCCTTTTTTATAAATAATTGAGCCATCAGCTGGATCAATTATATCTACTTTTGCACTTAGCTTAAATTGTATTCCACTTAAATCCGATACATCTACTATTGATGTATCTACATTTTCTTTTAAGGCTACTGACTTATCTACTATTAGAGTTCCAAATGGCTTATTATTTTTAATCTCAACTGTTTTAATATAATCTCCTGTATTGTCTTGGTCGTAATCTTTAATTGTATCTACTTTAAATTTTATCGAACTATCTAATTGTAAATAACCTGATGGTATTTTTATCTCTGACACTTCATATTCACCTACTGGTAGTAATAATGGTGTTACAACAGTTCCTTGTTCATCTCTTATATTATCATAACTTCCCTCTGCTACTACTAAATTTCTTGAATTAGTAGTAAATGAATTATAAACTGTACTACCCACTTTTTGTGTTATAATTTCACCTTTTTTATATATAATTTTTCCATTGCCTCTATCATAAATATCTTTAGCTGCTTTTATTTGAAAAGTTGCACTATTTAAAGATACTATTTTTCCACTATCTGCATCTTTCTTCACTAATTTTATATAAGTTTCCATTTGTTCGTTATTTACATATAAATGTTTTATCTTCTTAGCGATTTCTACTATTTCGCTTTCATCTTCTGTAATAGAAAATGTAAAGTCTGATGAAACATAGAAATCTTTTGGAGTCTTAGTTTCTTTAACTAGATATTTTCCGTATGGTAATTTATTTTGTGTATAAGCATCTCCATTTTCATCTGTTACAATACTTTCATAGCTTGGTGCTATTTTTTGTGCTTCAGCAACTCTTTTTGAATCTACTTTTACACTATTTCCATACTCATCTAATCCGTTCCATATTTCTGCATAACTATATCCTGCATCTAGTGCTTTTTCTACATCTGAATATAATTTCATTGTAAATTCTGCACCTTGTAAGCCTGGCACTAATCCTGAATTTTCTTTTATTCCAGATTTATAAATATGGACTTGCATTGATTTTACCTTTTCTTTACTTGTTGTTTGACCTGTAATAACCTTAGTATGTTGGTCTTTATATGTTAGATTAACTTCATATTCCGTTTTATCTATCATATATCCAATCGGAGCTTTTTCTTCTTTCACTAAATATTTTCCTAAAGGTAATCCTGTTACATCTTCCATTTCTCCCTTATTGTTTGTTGTACGAGTAGCAACTAAATCACCTTTGCTATAATATTTTTTCGTTTTTGCAACATTATATATATCTTCATTAGCATATACTTTGTATATAGCATTTTCTAGTTTGGCATCCCCTTGAGCTACTGAACCTGTTTGCGTATCTCTTTTTGAAATAGAAATACTTCCAGTAGGTTCTTCATTTATAATTGTCTTAGATGTAGTTTCATTTGGCTTTACTTCAATTGTATAAGTGTTTGTATCTAAAACATATCCCTCTGGTGCATAAGTTTCTTTAATTGTATATGTTCCTTTTCTTACTTTTTCTATCAGTAGCTTTCCATTACTTACTGTAAAACTCTCATTGTAATTATTAGGACCTTTTACGTTAAATATAGCGCCATTAACTAAATCATTATTTGTATTTGTTTTAGTTAATTCAATATTTCCTAAAAGATTAATTTTTAAATACATTGACATAGTTACAGGATCGTTATAGTGCATAGAATATAATTGATTTTGTACTCCTTCTCTAAATTGAAAAAATACACTTGTATGATTATCTTTGGTTGCTTCCTTTATGCAGCCCCAGTCCTTCATCATTGCATCAGTTAATCTAAATTCTTCTATATTACAATCACTATTTACAGTAATTGTCATTGTATTTTCTCCCTTGTTATGTTGAAATCTAATTCCATTAACTGTTTTATCCAAAGAAGTATAGTCTGCAAATACTCCGTTTGTATCTGTAAGAGTTGTACTTTCACCTGCTTCAACAGTTGTTGTAACATTACTAAAGCTTGGCTCTTTTTTAGCATTAGACATTTGTTGATTAATTCCTGATTTAAAAGCTTCATATTGACTTTGAATACTTGAGTCTATAAATCTTGCACTACTTTGTCCTAACACTTCCCAAATCATTTGCTGAGTAAAAACATAATCTTGTTTTACCCATTTCATATCACCAGCTAAAATTCCCCCATCAACTACATAGTCTGGATATTTATTGTACCATCCAAAATAAGCAACTTTACATGCTTGTTTCATCTTTGGATCTGTAGGTTTTATGTGAGTTGCATTTTCTATTTCTCCTGTCGTTGAGTCAACAAAATGTTCTGCACAAAAAACTGTTAATCTTTCTTTAGTTGTGGTATTTATTAATCTTCTTATAAGAATTCCTACACTACCTTTGCTATCAGTAGTCTTCATTCCTGAATCATATTGTCCTGGAACCCATCGACCACTTCCAGAATCAGATACTGCAAAAACAATAGGTTGTGTAATACTAAATACTGTTAATATCAAAAGTATTACAGCTAATATTTTCTTTAATTTTTTTGATGTTCTTAACATTCAAACTCCTCCTTTAACGAAAAAAAGAACAAGTATCATTTTACTTGTTCCAGTTTTAATTATTATATTTTTTAATTTTTACTATACATATTTATTGTCCATTTATGACAAATCGGACAGTCCCATGTTTCATATCCACTTGGACAATTTTTAATGTATTGCTCGTAACTTATTATACCATTACTCCATTTATCTCCCCATTCTTTTACCTTTTTATCATATGTTGCTATTGCTTCTTTCTCTGAATTAAACCAGTTACTACTTGAATGATTACATTTTGGAGTTTCTTCTGTTTCTTCTTTTTTAGTATCATTATTTATGATACTATTATTATTATTGTTGTTATTTTTTTCTGTTTCTTTTGTAGGGTTAGAATTCGTTATTGGTTTCGAATTGCTAACTTCGTTTTTACTACTACTTTGTTTAGGTGTTGTATTATCTTTCTTTTCTGTTTTTTCTTCCATTTTTTCTAGTATTTTAATTTTAATATTCTTTTCTGTTTTATTACCATAAATGTCTTCAATAGCTACAACTGTTTCATATTCTCCACTAGCATTAGAATCTATTTTTGATAAATCTATAGCATAATCTTTTAATTCTGATAAATCTGATGCCACTATATAATTTTTAAAATCAAAAGTAGATAAATCTGTATCAAATGGTATCTCTATATTATCTTTTACAGATAATTCCGGAGCAGTTGTATCTTTAACTTCAATTTTTTGTTTTAAAATCTTCTTTTTATAATATACATTTATCTCATATTCTCCAACTGCTGGATAATCTTTATCTTTTTCATTTTCAATATTGTTTTCTATACTAATTTCTTGTTGATTAATAAATTTATATTTTGATAAATCTACTAATTCTTCAATATTAGGATTATATGCATTTCCATATTCTATAACTACATTATCTTTTATAAGTGAAATCCCATTATTTCTTTTTTCTAAAAATAACATATATGTTATTCCAAAAATTATTACTAAAAATAGTATTATTATAAAACCCATTAAAACTTTTTTCTTCATATTCATCACCTTCGTATAAGAGTATATCATAAATTTCATATTCTTTCATAGTTCAAAAAAAATTTCTTTTAAAAATTCTTCTAACACTATAAAAATCAACTGTTTTTAAGCATTTAATTAACTTCTTCTAATTTTGCTACTATATAATACCTCTGATCCGTTGGCGTTGTATGATTATTTAGGTATGAACATGTTGATAATTTTACTATTTTTTTGATTTCACCTACATTATCTACAGAATATTTACTTGCTTTTTTATAATATTCTACCTGTTCTTCAAAATCTAATAACTTAATATTGTTTTCTTCCTTATTTATGCCTATTGAATAGCAACTAAATACTGTTGCTTTATAATTTTGATTTTTTGTGTATATCTCAAAACTAGAATGCTTATCAAAAAATTCTTTATTCATATATTTGCCTAATTCTGAAAACATAATTCCACTTTTCATATTGTGTCCGTATAATACTGTTTCATAATCTTGAAATGGATTATTATTTAGCGTAAATATTGAACCATTGTTATTATATTTTCCATCAAAGGAATGTTTTAAATATTTTAAGTTATCAGTATCTTTAAGAATAGGATAATTTATATTTGTATTATCTATTTTTATCCATCCTATAATATCTTCATTTATATTTTTTAGCTTTTCCCAGTCTATTTCTATATCTTTTTCTGTTTTTTCTTCTGTAATTACATTTTCAATTAGTTCTATGCTAGAGTCATTACTCTTCTTGTGTTCCAGAAAATCTCTAATTAAAAAATATGAAGATATTACTAAGATTATCATAAATACACTTATAGCAATTTGTGCAATTTTAGTTTTTATCACTTTTTTACACCTCCCTCAATTATTCTATATCTAGCATCACCCCCTTAACTTGTGATTTTCTTATTATCTATACTTTGTTTGTATAAACTACATTGTTTTGCTTTGAATTATTAGAAGCATTAGTATTACTATCATCAGCTGGTAATATCATATTCAATCCAAATAGCCAAATTATATCAATAGTTATCCAAATAAAATATTTCATTATTTTTTTTACTATTTTCATTTCGTTCTCCTTTAAAACCTACTAAAAAAAGAATTAGATTTTTCTTCTCTAATCCTTTTTCGTTTTTTTAATTTTATATTAAATGTTTTCATATACAAATCAGCTATGTCTCTAAAATTCTTTGGATGTTCTATAACTTCTTTTATCTGACTTGGATAAAAATTGCCATAAATAATATCATATATTCCTAATTGTAGAGCTAATTTCGTTTCTTCTTGTTTTTGATTTTTTAGTAATAAAATTACTCTCATATTCATTTGCTTTAATATAAATAAGAACTCATGTAAATCTCCTTCTACTGCTTGTGGAGATATAATAACTGTTTGTCCTTCAAATGTATTATTTTCAATTAGATAATCACTATAATGTGCTACTATTGAATCTCTTAAATTCATTTGAATTTCTTTATCTATTTCTTCAATTCCTGTATAAATTACTATCATCTAAATAAATTCCTCCTTTTTCACAATTTCTAATGGATCAATTAATTCTCCATTTTTTCTAATAGTAAAATGACAATGACAACCTGTTGTAGCTCCGATTTGTTGGATTTCCTTTGTCATCTTTATATGGATTATTTGTTACACCATACACATTTTTCGGTCCTACTTTTCCGATAATTTCTCCTTTTTTCACTTTTTTTCCTACTGATACTATAAATTCAGGTGAACTATGACAATAAGAAAATTTATATATACCATCTGTACTTTTTATAGTGATAGTATATCCACCAGCACCACCCCAACCTACAGATGTTACTTCACCATCCATAATACATACTAGTTTGCTTCCTTCAGGTGCTGCTATATCTATTCCAGTATGATAAGTAGATGCTCCTGTTGTAGGTGCATCTCGTTTTCCAAAATTGCTTGTTATCTTATATTGTCCGTTTAACAGGCCAATCTGTTTTGTCTGTCATTTCTCCACCACCAAATATTTTCTCTACAAATTCCCAAACACTTTCAAAAAAATTCTTTGCTTCATCTTTTTTATATTCAGTATTATAATAGGCTAATTCTTTTTTCATATCCACTTTATCTTCATTATTAAAACCAATATATAATATATCTGTTATGCTACAAGCTATGGATAAAAGTATTACTATGATAATAATAGGAACTATAAAAGGTTTTATTATCATCAATACAAATCCTATTACTTTTTGTTTCACTTTATTTTTAATCATTGGCATCATCCTGTTCTATACTTATTATCTTATTTGTGCTTTCTTCCATATCTTCTTTTCTTGTATTATTGATATTAGGTCTATTATAAATTCTGTTATTATTTATATTACTTTCGTTAGTCTTGAAATTTCTTCCCTCAGCCATATACATACCTAAATTCATAAATTCTTTTCCTACATTAAATGCTTTTCTAAATCCACTTGTTGATTGAGGTGTTTCTGTATTATTTTCTTTTCCAACCATTGTTGTATTTTGTGTTTGCTTTGTTTCGTTATTTATATTAGTTTGATTTACTGGTCTAGCTTTTTCTGCAAAATTTTGTGAATAGCTTTCATAACTACTACTAGCGATTGGCTCTGCTTTTATACCACCTGAAGCTCTACTTACTACTTTACTAATAAAGTCATTTCCACCATTGGTATTTGTATTTTCTCCTTTAAATTGATAAGCAATCGTTTTTACTGTTTGTCCCATTGCTGCCCCCATTCCTATTCCTTTGTTTGCTAATGCTTCATTGTCGACACCTGCTATTCTACTTACTAAATTTTGCATTGTATTTTGTAGTGCATCTGCCAAAGGTAATATCATCATAGCCCATAATAAACTAACCGCCCATCCTGCACTTTTTGGTAAAAATGTTAGATATATTAAAAACAAAAATGTATAAACAAATTGCATAAAAGCATTTATTACAATTTGACCAAACCATATACTTGATGCTATCGTTCTTTTATTTATAATCCAAAATACTGCAACTATTGGTGTAAATATAGTAAATACAATTAGTGTGAACTGTCTTATTATAAATTTGATATTAACTTTTACAAATAAATAAGCAAACATTGCAATCACTATCGCTGTTGCTATTGCATTTCCTGTGTTAATACTTGTTAGTAACGAATTGCCTAGAAGATCATCTAAACTACCATGACTATTTGCAACTAATAATTTTACTAATGAATTGTTTAACATTAGCATAAACTTAACAAAAATTGGTGCAATTCCAATAGCGGCTGCTCCGAAAGAACAATCTCATTAAATTGTCTTTTACTTCATTTCTTTTATCTGGACTAATTCCAGCGACTATCATTTTCCAAGCTAATATTACTATTGCAATTAAAATAGGTCCTCCAATTATTCCTGCAATTCTCCAATACCAAGTCATTATCAAATTCCAATTTTCTTGTGTAAATGGCGATATATCTGTTTGATTATTTCCAAAGATTAGTTCATCATAATTTTTAAAACCGACACCAAAACTTTCATTTGTTGTTAAATCAAAAACTGTTTCCGCTATGCCTCCGAATCATTTTTGCTATAATCTTTTCAAATAGTCCACCTTCATCTTTATCTATTGTTTCTTCTATTTCTGACTTATTGTCTTCTTTATCATCTGTAAAAAAATTAGCTTGAACATTATTTGTAAAGCTAAAAAAAATAAGTATTACTAAAAAAATACTTATCAAAACTTTTTTCATTTTCAATTACTTCACCACCTTGCCTATGTTGTAATAAATTCACTCTCAAATTTTGTCATATCTATTTTTATTGCTCTGACATCTCCTCCTCTAATTAAAATACATTCTCCTGGTCTTGCTTTTGTTAATATTTCTTTTACTCCTGATGGTAATTTAAAAAACTTCATTATTTCATCAATACTTCCTATAGACTGCTTTAATAAAATTATTGTATCACAACAATTTATTATAGCTTCAGCTTGATTACTTTGTCTCATTTCGGATAAATTTTGAGTAGCTAAAATCATTGCCACTTTTTTCTTTCTTGCACGCCTCGCCAAGTTTTCTAAGAAATCTGAAGTTTCCTTATTCTTAAATAAATTCCATGCTTCATCTACTACTACATATCTTTTGTTTCTTTCTTTTGTGGCCATATATTTATTTGTTATCCAAGTAGTTAATACTAGACACACATAATATCTCATAATTTCATCCTTAATCTCCGAAATATCAAAACATATTATCTGGTCGTTTATTTTTAATGTACTCTGGCAATCAAATATTCCTAATGTATTTCCATTTAAAAAATTAGAAATAGTACTTGTTAATTCTTTGTTTTTTATCTTTTCTTTCATAACTCTATGAAAATCTGTTAGTGTAGGCATTTTCTTTTTTATATTTCCAAATGTTATTACTCCTTCGTGTTTTCCACCTTCTTTTTCATAAATTGAATCTCTGTCTTTCGTTATTTCTTTTTCTCTATAAACTTCCCTTACAGCTTGCTCAATATCTGCTATTTCATTAGGTTTTAAAGTTCTGTTCTCATACTTGTTTATGATTCCATTCATAATAGATCTAATTTCTGTTATTTTGCTATCAATATCTATAAATCCTTCATCCTCATCTATATCAATGTCAAACAAATTTATTCCTACTGGTATGCTTTGTCTAACTTTTATAATTCTTCCACCTAATTTTTCAGTTTGTGCTACATATTCTCCCTCAACATCTAATATAGATGCTCTCCTATTTATTAGTGCAGTTCTTCCAACTATTGTTTTTACTGTTACAGACTTTCCACTTCCTGGTACTCCAAATATTGCAATATTTGCATTTGCTAATCCTTGTGTAAAAGTTTCTAAATTCATTGGAAGTCCTGTAAATAAGTCTCTTCCTAAATAAATACCTTCTTTTACACTTGATTTTGTTCTTGCTATTGGGAACATCGCTGCTAACCCTGCTGTTGTCATATTTCTATTATTATCACTTATAATATTGTTGTTTAATGGTAATGTTTCTTTTAATGCATCTAATTGTTTAAAATATAGTGGTCGTATTTCACACGATTTATTTGCAAATTCATCTCTTAATAACTTGCTTTTTTCATTCAATTCTTTAAGACTTGTAGCATTTACTCTTAATGTAATTTTTATAAAGAATAGCTTATCATTATTTATTTGTATATTTCTTCTCATTTCTTCAAATGATTGTATATTTTCTTCTAGTTTATGCAATTCTTCAATATTTCCTTGCTTTTCAAACAAAAGATAGTCTGACTGCAATTTTGTAACTTTATGAGTCAAATATTTTATTACATTTCTTTCATCTGCAATTTGCACTTGTGTAGAAATATCAACATCTCCTATTGTGTTTAAAATATCATCTAACCATCCAATTCCAATATAACTTGGATAAAACATCAATACAAAAATTCTAGCATATTTGTCATCTCCCATATAAATATAATCTTGTTTTTCTTGTATAACTTCAGGAGCAAGTAATGATATTAATTGTGGTTGATTATCAAAGAAATTTTCATCTTTTATTTTTCTTCTTTTTTTGTATAATTCTATTTTCTTCTCTTTGATTCGTTTTCTTTTCTTATATGGTCTAATCTTTCTTTCTCGTTTTATCTGTAACATATAGTTCGAAACCTCCTTTCTGCTCAATATCTGCTACCTTATTTTTGTTTCCCTTGTGCAACTGTTCATATATTAGTTCTACAATTTCTCTATCATTTAATAATCTTGTACTAACTTTTATATTAAGCAAATGATATCTTAATAATTGATAGAATTCTTTTAATTCTGATTCAGCTACTTTTCTATTATTAAAAGATGATATTACCATATAATTTTTTCTTTCAAATAAATTTTGATCTTCTTGTAACTTTTCTAAATGTGCTATTATTTGATTAGCATATTCTTTTACATTATCATTAGCATTTATTGTGCTTATTTTTATTTCTTCTAACATATCTCCTATTTCAATTTGTTTTTTTACTTCTAAAAATTGAATCGGAAATTTAAGCATTTGTGCTATACTTATTAGTTCTCTATCAACATTTGCTTTTTCTCCATCATGCAATAAACTGTATTCTATACTTTCTAATTCTATTATTATAGAATGTTGGTTTTTATTTATTGTAATTACCTGATTATTAAATCCATCTATTCCCCATAAATTGCTAAGTGTCTTTTTGCCTTTTTTTATATTTGACTTGTCTATGGGTTTTACTTCTTGTAAGTTGTTTTTCTTTCTTGTGTATATTAGAGTTCCTATCATAAAGATAATTCCAACTAATATAAAAATAAATGCAATTATCATTTTCTTCCTACCTTTCAAATATAAAAATTTTCTTTCTAAAAATGTATTTTAGAACATTGAAAAAGTATTTATCTGCATATATATTACCTATTTTCAAAAAAGCAAAAGTCATAAGTATTGCTACTACACTTAAAAATATTATTGTTTTTACTATTGTTGAAATATGAAAAAATAATATTCCTAATGATATTACACTTGCAATTACATATAACATTTGTCTTAATGATAGATAACCACCGAAATACTTTTTCTTCATGTGTAAAATCAAATGGTACTTTATATAAACTCAATTTCTCTACCTCCTAACCATTTGCACTTCCACCTGTAATTAATGCTCCACCACCATTTGTAGCAATGCTTAGAATAATTCCAGAAACTATAAGGGATAACCCTAAAAGCATTGTTCCAGCACATACCCAAGCTAAAGCTCCTATTGATTCACTTCTTTTATTAGCATTATTTGAATTTACTATCATTTTTAAGGCAATAATAACGATACTCACAAATACTAAAATTCCTCCGTATTGGCATTGCTAATTTAATAACAGCATTTTTTATATTTTCTGTAGCTTGATTTACTTCAGCAGTGCTAATACTTCCTTGAGCTGCGAATACTTTTGTTGGCAATAACATTAATGTTGTAGGTATTACCCATAACTTATTTTTAATTTTATAATATTTTTTTCTTAAATTCTCTTTGTTGATTTTTCTCATCTCATAACCCTCCTTGATTTGTTGCGAATATTTAGGCTATGGTATGCATCACTTTCTTTAGTTATTTTAAAATACATTAAGTAATAGCGGTATTCCTAATGTGATTATAATTAATACTAAAGTTATTATAAAATTCTTTATCCCAAATTTTATTGCTTTTTCAGATTTCTTTTTGGCTCCGAAATAACCATATTAATAGACTTACAATTATCCAAATTGTGAATAACACTATAGATATCGTAAATCCTATTCTCATTATGTTTTGAAACATAATATCTAAATTTCCTGTCAAATTATTAACATCATAAGTAGGTATCATTTTTCCTCCTTGCTTTCAGCAAAACATAAATCGTTGTCAAAATCTTGATTTTGTTCCAACGATTATATGCTGTGTTATAAAAGCTATCTAGCTTTTTCTAATTCTTTGATTAAACTTATATAATAATACTCAAAAAAATTATTTATTTCTTTGCTTGTATCTTGATATTCTTCTTGTTTATTTTTACAATTATCATAAACATATATTAATTTTTCTCTTGTAGCCCTATTTAATAATATACTTCTGTTACTAATGCTTAAATCTTTCAAAGCATATATAATTATTTTCAGTTTTTCAATATTATCTTCTGTAAATATTTTTAGTAATTTTTCTGTATAATTCAATTCTAGTTTTTCTAATATTTCCATAAATTTTACTTCTTGAACCGATGTCATATTTTCTGGATTTTCGCTTTCTTTTTTTATAATATAATTAAAAAGTCTATCTATCTTTATATTTATATTATTATCTTGTCGTTTTTGAGACATACCCTCTGACATTTTTATAGTATAGGGGTATGTCATTTTTGTTACATAGGGTATGTCATTAATATAAATTCTTCTTTGTATAATTTCATTCTTGTTATTTCTTATTAAATCCACATATACAAAATTCAATTTATTAAGATGCGATATCCAATTAGATATTGTATGAGCTTTAGAATTGAACAAATCTGCTAAATAGTTATTTGATGCATAACAATATCCTTCTTTATTTGCCAATGCTGTTATAACAGCATAAAGTAATTTTTCATTTGACTTTAGTTCTTCATTAAATAAAACTGTCGAGGGTATTACTGCATAATACCCTATTTTGCTTTCTTCATTCACATATAATATATCACCTCCAAAAAAAATAAGCCAAAATGGCTTATTTAAATGTGTAAAAATCTATTTTTTAATAATTTATACATTTGACTTTAATTTATAATAGAGTTAGCTCACTTTACTTTCTTTTTGTTCCACTCTTGATAATAAATTTCTAACAGTTCCATAATCTTATTATCAATTTGTTTGTTTGAATAAGCTTTAGGAAAGTAATGTCTAATTTTATCATAAGAAGTTCTAAACTGCTCCTTTTGATTAGGTTTCTCTTCTCTCATTATTTCTTCAATTTTATTGTCTGTTAATGTTCCTTTTTCCTCAAGATTTCTTAATAGTTGAGCTTGACTTAAAGTAGGGGTTGATTCATTATACTTAAAAATATCATACAGTAAGTTTTGATTATCTTCATTTATATAAGACATTTCAACTGCTGGCCTTAAAGCTATTCTTTTCGCATCAACTAACTCTAATAAATCAGGTATCAAATAAGTAAGTCTAATATATCGTTGTATTGTTCTAGCACTTTCTCCAACTTCTTCTCCTAATATTTCAGTTGATATTTTATTATCTGACTTCTCGTCCATTGGTCGAGAAGTATTTTCTAATTGTTTCCCTTGATGTTTCATAGCTTCCAATTTCATTTTATAGGCAAATGCCTTTTCAGAAGGAAGTAATTCTTCTCTTTGAATATTAGAATCTACCATCAAAATAGTTGCTTCATCATCAGTCAAATTCTTAACAATACAAGGAATTGTTTTTAATCCTGCTTTTATAGCTGCATGTTTTCTTCTGTGTCCTGAAATCATTTCATAGTCTCCATTAACTCTTTGCCTAACTATTGTTGGAAGATATACTCCTCTTTCTTGAATACTCTCTATAAGTTTATTCATATCTTCATCATCATTTACCTTAAAAGGATGATTAGGAAAATCGTGTATAGAGTCTATTGAAATTTTAATTACTTGCTCATTATCAGCATTATCTCTTTCTGCTTGTGTTGTAAATAAACTATCTAGTGAGGTAAGGTGCATTTTAGGATTTTGTTCTTTCATCGTTCAATACCTCCTCTACTAAATTTTCATATGCTTTTGCTACAGTTCCCTTTTTATCATATTCAAATATACTTTTTCCTCTAATAGATGCTTCAGCTGTTTTTATTGCTAATGGTATTTCAGTATCATATATTTTCACATATTTACCATAGTTTTTATCCAATTCTTGCCTAACATTTTTTGAGAGATTTGCTCTTCTATCTACTAAAGTCAATAATATTCCTTTAACTCTTAAATTTGGATTTATTGTTCTTCTTACTTTTGAAACAGTTTCAAATAAATATGTCATTCCCCTCATTGCAAGGTATTGGCTTTGAACTGGAATAATTATTTCATTGCTACAAGCTAAGCAATTTATAGGAATTAATCCTAAAGATGGCATACAATCAATTAAAATATAGTCATATTCATTTTTTACTGTATTCAAACAATTTTTTAATATAAATTCTCTGCTCATAGCATTTCCTAAAGAAAGTTCTATTGCAGAAAGACTTATATCTGAAGGAATAAGGTCAATTTTTTCTTCATGATGTAAAATAGCATCATGAATTTTGATTTCTTTGTCCATTATTTCAGCATACATTAAATCTGCAAGAGTTACTGGCATATCTTCTTGCTCATAATACCCTAATGAAGTAGTTAAATTTCCTTGTGGATCTGCATCAACTAATAAAACCTTTTTGTTTTCTTTTGCAAGAGCCACTCCAATAGAAAGTGTTGTTGTTGTTTTACCCACACCACCTTTTTGATTTGCAATCGCAATAATTTTTGCACTTTTCATAAATTCCTCCTTTTTGGAAATATGAAAAACTATTGAGATTATTATAATTCAATTTTTATGTTAGATATTATTTCAATAACTATATTTTATATAATAAATTTTAAATTGGAAAAATCTTTAAAGATATAAGAAAAAAGTTTATTAGATTAAAGAATTAATATTTGAAAGATTATTACTAAAGGGGCTATTATTATCAAAGTTTTGTGCAATTGAGTGGAGGGAAATTTGTTTATATATGCTGTATAGTTCCTCTACTGCTACTTTTAGCTATTATTGAGCTTATATAGTATATATGTCTATAGTTTATTACTTTATATTCAATCTAATTATTATATTTATAATTTTGTTTATTACTCACTTATTTTTAACCTTCTAATCTAAGCCTTTTTAAATTTTTATTCATATAAATTTTATTTCAAATATTTTATTATTATATATTAATAATTTATATTAATATATTTTTATCTGAATTATATAATTTTTTTTAAATATTTGATTATTGGTTATATTTTAAATATTAAGCTATTTTTCAGACAACAAGTTATATGTCTAAAAAATAAAAACGCCTTAAAATCGATTTTAGAGTGTCGCTTTTTTAGGCATTTATATATATGTTTTATATTATGATGATACTTTAGTATTTTTGGCATTTTTATTAGTCAGATCTATATATTGATTTCGTTTATACTATTATTAGATTATATAATTTAACTACTTAATTATTAAAATGTCTTAAAAGCGATTTTTATGTGCCTGTAGTCTATATTTATACGGATACTTTTAACAGTATATAAATTTAATTAATTGTAATAACATTGAATCAATTTATAAAATTAAAATCTCAACAAATGTTCGTTTTTAGGTTTTATATAATTTTATATAAATCTTTAAATATAATTTTAATTACAAAATTCTAAAATTATTTTAAATTCAAATTTTTTAATTATTATTTTTTATTTCATTAAATTTGTTTTTAACATAATTTTAAAATTTTTAATAATTTCTTTCAATAAATTATTTTTAAAGATTTATTTAATTAATTTTATATTATTTTTTATAAATAGTCTTTGTTTTAAGTTCCCCTACTCCCTCTTAACTCTTTATATAAAATCTATATTATTAATTGGAGATTTTTTTTGAGGGATAGATACATTTATTCAATCCATTTTTTAAATATTTCAACAACATCAGTTTTATTTTGAATGTAGTCAAATAATATGTTTAAAATCCCTTTGTATATTTTGCATCTGTATTCTTGTGGATTTTTAGGAAATATGTTGTTGTCCTGTGCTAAGTTTATGACTGGGCATGTACCACAATATGGCATATACACACAATTGCAACAGTACGGAATACATTCTATACATGATGAAATACACATTGCCTTCGTGCTGTCGCTTTCCATTAATTCTGAATATGAATTTTCGTAAACATTTCCAATCTTGAAGCTATCATTTCCCATGTCTGCTAGCATTCGTCCTTCGTCACAGGTGTAAATGTTTCCATCGTAATAATATGCAAGTTGACCAATGACACCTCCACAAGGTGATCTTAAATCCATATAATTAACTGATTGTTTAGATAATATTTTTCTTAAAAATATGGTGCTATTTCCTTCTGCTAAGAATATTCCTTTCTGATTTTTTTCAATGATGTATTCTAAGGCTTTTCTGTAAAACTCTACAAAGGCTTCAGGAGAATACCCAACTTTTTCCCAGTTTTTATCAGCTTTTCCCAGCTTTGTTAGTGGTCTTATAAATATACTCTCTAATCTAAGGTCTATATATTCATCAACTATATCTGTATATTTGTCTAAACTGAACCTAGTTGTAGTTTCTATTGCATTTACTTTAATGCCTTTGCTTTGTAATATTTTTATTTTACTAATAGTTTCTTGGTATGAATCATGATTTTTGTATGGTCTGTTTATATTTTGTAGTTCACTGTTGCCATCAATTGAAGTACATATTGACACATTATTTTCTATAAAAAATTCAATCATTTCGTCTGTTAGTAATGTTAAATTTGAAACCAAATTATAATCTATGTTTTTATTACCTTTATTTTCTTTGGAATATTCTACTATATATTTTATGGTTTGGAAATTTGTTAATGGTTCTCCTCCTTGAAATTCAAATGACAGATATTCGCTAGGTGACTGTATAGCAATATCAACAGCTTTCTTGGCTGTTTCACAGTTCATTTTAAAATTTTCTTTTTCACTCAAATTCCCAGCCTGACAATATATACAATTAAAATTGCAGTTTTTACTAACAACAAATATATGTAAAGATGTTGGAACTAATAAGTATTCTTTTGCACATCTTAGCTTCATAGCTTGTTTTGTTGCAAATATTTCTTCATTTTCTTTGTATATAAATCCTTTTTGAATTAGGTTTTCTTCAATGCTATCATCTAACTCTTTTTTTTGTAATAATCTTTTAAAGTTATCTTTTGATAAAAATTCATATTCTCCTACATCATTTGTTATTAAATAATTATCATTCTTTTCTTCAAAATTGAAATAGTTTAATTTATACATATTATATTCCTCAAATTTAGTTTTTTATTGGTTTTACTGTAATATCTTTAATGTTGATAGTCGAGCTAAAAAAACCACCACAGCTTTCTTGTGCACGGCATTCTTTGCACTGTTCTTTATAACGTACTTTGTAATCTGTTATGCTCTTACGAGATATACTGTATAATCTTTCATCTATACAACATAATGGAAAATTATATAAATTTGTTACAATTCCGTTTGCTATTAATCTCATACAAGCCTTATATAAATACTCACTCACATCATTAAAGTTTACCCATACTTGCTCCTTATTCTTGAATGCATTACCAGTCATTTCAAGCGCCATAATATTTACCATTTTTACTTGTGGCATATTTTTTACTATGAATTTTGCTATATTTTCGAGTTCTTTATAATTCTTTTTTAGTACTACAATTCTTATTTCTATATCAATATTTCTATTTATTAAATTGTAAATTCCTGCAACTGCTTGTTTAAAACTACCCGGAACTCTTGTGATTTCGTCATGTAGTTTAGATTCTCCTGCATAGATTGGAATTGCAAACCTTATGTTATTAGGAACAATTTCTGCTATTTGTTCTGTATATTCTTTAACTGAAAAAACTCTTCCATTGGTTAGTACTAAAAATTCTGTGTTCGGCAGACACTCTTTACATTTTTTAAGTACTTTGATAAAATTTTCTTTTAATATTCCAACTTCTCCACCTGTTATAGTTATGTGTTCTGTATCATTTGGTGTACATTCAATTTGCTCTAATATTTTCCTGATGCTAGGATTTTCTTTAGTATTTCTAACAATATTAGAATCTGGACACATAATACAATTCGAGTTGCACTGATTTGTAACAACAATAGCATTATCAGCGGAATCGTCTCTATATAATATTCTAATTAAGCCATTGCCACGCATCTCAATAACATCGTAATTTATTAGTGTTTCAAAATTTTTCACATCATATCCATAGTTAATATTGGTCAAATCTATGTTTTTAGGGATACTTTCAAATATATATCCTTTATAATTTTCTTGATATTTTTCAATATTTTCATTATCCAAAACTTGAATATATTTTGAAGGATCACCTTCAATATTTTTGTTTTTTATTATTTTTCCGATTACATACTCATCATTATTTCTTATAATATTATTTCCTTTTAGTGCAAGAGGTCTATTAATCATGATATGTTCCTTTCTAAATATATAAGTGTAAAGCAAAAAATATAATTTCTCCAATTAGCATAAATGGTGCAAAAGGCATGTGTCTTACTATAACAATAGAATCCGTTCCCTTGGCTGATTTGCTCCATCTTTTAATGCTATTTACTTCATTTTCAGTTAATCTTGAATCTGTTGATTCGGTAGTTTGTTTTGGAAGTCCTTTTATTCTTGAACTGTAAAATTTCAGCACACTACCATAAGAGAGTATCATTCGTGGCTTTAAATCTGTTATTTTTATGCATTCATAATTATATTTTTCCATTACACTTCTAAATAACATTATTGCTACTACAATTACAAGCATTTTTATGTTGATTGGATAAAAAGTAAAGCCCATAATTGCATAATAAATAATATTTAAAGCAAATGATATAGATATTACTATTATTGTTTGCTTTTTGCTCTGAATAATTCTATAAACAAAAATGAGCAATAACATGTTACATATAAGCATAAGAGGTCCATTTTGCTCTTGAAAATCCGGAAAGACTGTAAATATAACATTATTTACAAATAATGTTATTAAATATCCTATAAAGTATTTTTCAAGCCATTCTTTAATGCTGACTACACTGATTTTAGTAATTTTAATTTTCTTAAACTTTTCATTATCTTTTGACCATAAAAATATTGTTTCAATGACTACATAAATAAAAGCAACACTGAATATGAGTATAAGCAAATATATTCCTGGAAATATATTTGATGTATCAACTTCATACAATTCAAAAGGTATCATTATAATCATTGCTATAAAGAGTTTAGCATCACCTGCAGCCCACACTTTAAAATAAAAAAATAAAAATGAAATTAATATGCTTATACCAAGATTTATTATATAGCTTTTTATTAATTCCATATCTATTCGATTCCACAAGACTATGTACAATAAAAGGCTGAGTGCTACGCCGAAAATTATAGTTTTGTTATATATTTTCTTTTCCTTAAAATCCGTAAATGTAGCAAGAATTCCAACTGTAACTGCAACAAAAGACTGTAAATATACTAACATTTTTTCTCCTCTGAATCTTCATATTTTTCAAACCAATTAACTGCGATATCTTCTAATGAATACTCAGTGTTATTATCCTCTTCATAAATTAGCTCATCTGTCTGTTCTTGATTATCTTCATTCTTATCAAACATTATGCATGTTGTATACAAAGCTCTTCCAACTATTAATTCTCTTATGTTTTTAGTTTCAAATGATATTTCATATCGTAAGGATTCTCTTAAACATTCATTATAAAATTCCCCTATGATTTTTTCTAAGTCTACTTGCTTATTTTGTAGTTTAAAATTAATTATGAAATTTTTATTGTCCTCTTCAATTCTTACATATACGTCATCAAAAAAGTTAGATATTGCCTTTTTAATAGCAATTAAAGGATAAATAGCCTTATCGAGTTTTATTTCTGCAAATTTATCTTGTATTATATATTCTTTTTTCATTTTAATACCTTCTTATTATTTTATTTGAGGAGTACTTGGTGGTGTTTGAGGTTGCTGAAAAGTTGGTGTTGGTTCGACGCTAGGTGTTGTTGAACTATGACTACTATGTGTTACAGATGAACTGCTGTGACTGCTGTGTCCAGCTCCACTCTGATGACTTTGATGGCTCTGATGGCTTTCATGACTTCCATGTCCTCCTCCTGCAGATGAAGAATGTGATGAATGTGATCTATGCGAAGAATGAGACCTATGTGCTGCATAAACATCCCCTGCAAATAAAATTCCAGCAATTAGCAACAATGAACCAACTGTCAAAATCTTTCCTCTACTAATGTTACCTTCTTCTTCATATAAAAAATCGTTTATTTTTTTATTTATTTTTGGAATAAATTTTTCTTCTTCCATACTCTTCCCCACTTTTATTTAGTATATTGATTATCTTTCCACGTTCCGGTGTATACTTTTCCATTTTTAGAATATGTACCTTTTCCATTAAATTTGTTGTTTTTAAAATCGCCTACATATTTTTCTCCATTGTCGAAAGTATACGTTCCTTTTCCTGACATCTTGTCATCTGACCAATCACCCTCGTAAACATCTCCATTTGCAAATTTATATGTTCCTTTTCCACTTTTTTTTCCTTCTACAAAATCTCCCTCATAAGAGCCTTTTTTAGGAATCGTCAAAGTTCCACGTCCATTTATTTTATTATTATTAAAATCGCCTACATATTTTGAGCCGTCATTCCACTCATATGTGCCTTTTCCTTGCATTTTACCATTTACAATGTCGCCATCATACTTACCGTTTTCAGCAGCTATTATATTGGTTAAGGTCTCATTAATTGTATTTTGATCTATTGCAGATATGTTTCCTAATATTTCTGTTGAATTAAGAATATTTTCAGATTGTCCATTATTTGTTTTTTCTGTATAGTAAATACTCCCGTCACTAGATACATTTGAAATATTTACGCTAATAACCATAAGTGCTATAACAGTATAAATAATTCTCATTATGTCAAACAATTTTATTTTACTTTGTTCATTTATTTTTTCTTTTATTATTTCATCAACAGGTGGTAGTAAAATAATTCCTGCCAATAAAATTAAAATTGATGGTACAATTATGTCTTGTGCAAATATAATTCCAGACATAATACAAAATATACTAATTATCCACATCCATGTCTTTTTAATTTTTTGATTTCTATGTGTTTTCTCGTTCTTTTCATCATTTATGATATTATTTTCTTCTCTATTTTCCATTTTTCCTTATATCCTTATTTTTCCAATATTATATCACATGAATATTTCTGAAGCAACAAACATTTCCAAAATTAGACATTTTCTTACAAATTTTCAGCAGAATGTTCAAAAAAATGTCAAAAAATTTTTCTTTATCTCGTACTCTACTTCTTGGCAACAAAAGTAAAGGACTAGGCAATAATCCTAGTCCTTATATTTTATATTTTCTTACAATATTTTAAACTAATCCAGCCAGATGGAATCTTTCCCCATTCACCTTTTACTTCTGATACATCACAGATACAATTTCTTACTAATCCATTTGCTTTATATCCTACTAATCCTTTTATCTGAGCTTGTGCGTTTGATGTTAGCTGATTAAATTTTTTCCAGTCATAATTTGTTCCTGGTCCAGTTCTTACTGTTAAAACATCACAATCTACTTTATATCTGCCTTTACTATATTTTTTACTGCCATTTGAAGGTAAATTTGCATTTATATATTTTGTTGGGTTTATAAAATTGTCATTTTTGTCTCTTACTTCAAAATGCAAATGTGCTCCAAAGCTATGACCAGTGTTTCCCATATGACCAATAATTTGTCCTTTTGATACTTTTTGTCCTAATTTAACTGTTACACTATTATATTTCATATGCGCATATAAAGTATAATATCCATTGTGTTTTATTTTAACGTAATTCCCATAAGAGGAACCAGTTTTGTCATTTGTTTTATAATTATTTCTAACAGACACTACTGTTCCTTCTGAGTGTGCTGTGATATAGTCTAAGGTATAGCCGGTACCAACTAAGTCAATGCCATTATGAACTTCTTTTTTAAATGCTTGTGTGATTACATTACCTTTATTTTTAAAGACTCTACTCATCTTCTGGCACCTCTATTTCGTCTTTTATTTCTTCAAAAATTTCCTCTGTAGGTTCTTCTACAGACTTCATTACTTCAAGTTCTTCATCTTCCATTTTATTTTTCCTCACTTTCATCATTTTTCATTTGTTTTTTCTGGGTAAAATAATACGTAAAAACCGCTGTTGTTACATTTGTAAATAGTACAAAAACTAGCTTGAACATTTCTTCAGATATAAACACAGTAGTAAATACTAATGTTATTATTGTAATTGTAAATGTTACAGTTACAAAACTTTTCAAATCTTTCCATGCTTGTTTCAAGTACTAAATCTCTCCTTCCTATGCTATTATTCTTTATATATTGTATGTCTTAAAAGAAATTTTTGTTACAACATGTACCATTATTTTGCATTGATCATATATTATATTAGGAGGTAAATTAAGGATGGCAGATGTAAAATTAACAGATATAGCTGATGTAACAGGAACTTATGATTCTATTCCTACAACACTTACCTCAGAAGCAATTATAACAGATTTAATATCTGGTTTAACTATAGTAAAAAACAGCTAAACTTCAACATTTAGCTGTTTTAGTGAATTCTATTCCACATTTTCAAGATATTTTAATTTTAAATGAAAATTTGTTCTGAAGTTATAATAATAAGGTTTTATATCTTTAACATAATCTCTGAAAAATAAAATATTACCATCAACATCTTCTATTTTTATATTAGGAAATGTTTTTATCATTTTTTCATTGTCAAAGAATTTATAAATAAAATCTTTTTGTTTTTGATCATTAACATATATTTTTTCATATAGAGTATCCATTAATTGTTTGTTAGATACATTTAAATTATTTTCATGAATAATACGTACACTAAACATTTGCAAAGCATAAACTGTAATTCCCAAATCAAAGCTTAAAAATAGTATTGAAACTATAATAACAGTTTTCATATAATTAGCAGGAATTTTTGATTTCACAAAGTCAATAAACTTATCTATTCTTGGGTTTATATCTGACATTAAATAAATTGCAAGCAAGCCCCAGAAAAGTGAAAATAAAACGCATATTCTTCCATTTATATTAAACATCTGGTCAGAATAGTCCCACCATTTTATGTGAAATATAAGTTCTCCAACTAAGCTTACCATATATTCAATAATTGAACCTATAAAAAATCCTGCAAAGAATAATGTATAGTTATTTTTCTTGTATTTTTGTAAAGGCAATATCATTAAAACTGCTCCAAGTCCATATATACTGCAAAAAGGACCATATAAAAAGCTTTTTCTACTTTCCAATACACCTTTAGTTAATAATCCAAATATAGTTTCTATAATAAATCCAGCAACACTATATACAACAAAATATGCCAGAATTCTCCAAATGCTAATTCCACATATTTTTATATGCTCTTTCTCCTTTTTTTCCATTTAAAAATCTCCTTTATTTAATTTTTAAGAATTATATCATAACATTATAAAAATTTGCAATACAAAACGCACCCATTACAGGTGCGCCTTGAGCGAGTACTTTAAATTCGTGCAGAAATTGCTGCATACTTTATTTAGCTTAAAAGTAAACATAATGTATAAAACTAGCTTTCCATTGCTAAAGGATTGCTTTCAACAGCATTCTTTACTTGTTTATTTTCCACATGTGTATATATTTCAGTAGTAGATATACTTTCATGTCCTAATAATACTTGTAAAGCTCTAATATCTACATCACCATACTGATACATTAAGGTTGCAGCAGTGTGCCTTAATTTGTGAACAGAGTATTTACTTATATCTAGTCCAGCCTTTATTAACTCTTTTTTTACTATCTCTTGGACCATTCTGTTACTGATGCGTTCTTTTCTTTTGCTTAAAAATAGAGCATCTCTAGAATCGAATTTTACGCCATCATGTGGTCTTACAGCCAAGTATGAATTTATGGCATCAATACAAGCTTTGTTTAAGTAAATAGTTCTTTCTTTATTTCCCTTACCTACTACATTTAATTTATTATCATAAAAATTTATATCTTTTATATTTATATTCACTAACTCAGATAAACGCATTCCACAATTTAAGAATAAAGTAATTATTGCATAATCTCTTTCTTTAAAATCTCCGGATTCTGCTTTTGTAACTTCTAGTAGTTCCTTACTTTGTTCTAAAGTTAGATATTTAGGAAGCCTTTTGTCTAGCTTAGGTGTTTCAAGTCCTTGCGCAGGATTCACTTCTAATAAGTGAGCTTTTTGAGTTAAATAACTAAAAAACATTCTGATACTTGCGGCTTTTCTTGCACGTGTGGCAGCTTTACTGTGGTATGTTTCTGTTAAATAATATAAAAATGCATGTATATCTTCTAATTTAATCTGCTTAACCGTTTCTATACTCATATCATGAATATCTATCTCTTTTATGTTTTCTTCAGAAGATAAGCCAAAATGATGAGATATGAACTTTAGAAAATGAGCTAAATCATAGTTATATTCTTTTACTGTGTTAACAGATTTATTTAAAATACCTGTTAGATATTCCAAAAATGAATTTAAAAATGTTGGATTTTCTTTTAAGTCTATCATTTGCTAAATCTCCTTTCGCATCTATAATATCATTAAATTTCAAGTTATACAAGTAGAAAAAAGGGTTTCTTTTCGAAACCCTTCAAAAATTTATTTACTAACTACTTCCATAGTGTCTCTTGCTATCATTAGTTCCTCATTTGTTGGAACTACAAATACTTTTACTTTAGAATTAGATGTGGAGATTTCAACTTCTTTTCCTCTGCAATTATTTCTATCTTCATCAACTTTTACTCCTAAGAAAGAAAGTGATTCACATATTTGTTTTCTTACATCTATTGCATTTTCTCCAATTCCACCAGCAAATGTAATAACATCTACACCATTCATTTGAGCTGCAAATCTACCAATATATCCAACTACTTGATATACAAAAACATCTATTGCAAGTTTTGCTCTTGCATTTCCTTCTTCTGCAGCAACTTCAATATCTCTGTCATCAAAGCTAACCCCTGAGATTCCTAATTTACCAGATTGTTTATTTAATATTTTATCCATTTGTTCTGTAGTTAAATTTTCTTTTTTCATTAAGAAAGTTACTATTGATGGATCAATATCTCCACATCTTGTTCCCATAGGAAGACCTGCTAAAGAAGTAAATCCTAATGAGTTATCTACTGCTTTTCCTCCATTTATTGCACATATACTTGCTCCTTGACCAAGGTGACATGAAACAATTTTTAAATCTTCTAAAGGTTTATCCATAATTTCAGCTACTCTTTTTGAAACAAATTTATATGATGTTCCGTGAAAACCATATTTTCTTATTCCATATTTTTCATAATATTCATATGGGATTGCATACATATATGCTTTTTCAGGAATAGTTTGATTAAAAGCTGTATCAAATACTCCAACCATTGGAACATCTGGTAATACTTTTTTACAAGCTTCTACTCCTACTATTTCAGCAGGGTTATGTAAAGGTGCTAAAGGTGTAAATTCCTTTAATACATTTATAACATTTTCGTCTATTAAAGTTGGCTCACTAATTTTATCTCCTCCGTGAGCTAATCTATGGCCAATAGCTCCGATTTCATCAAAGCTTTTAATTACGCCATATTCTGGATGTGTTAATTGAGATAATACTAATTTAATTCCTTCTTCATGGTTTTCTATAACTTGTTCAATTTTATGCTTTTCACCATTTACAGTATGTGTTAAGAAAGAATCTGGCAATCCAATTTTCTCTAAATATCCTTTTGCCATCAAATTTTCATTTTCCATATCAATCAATTGATATTTAATTGATGAGCTCCCACAATTTAATACTAATACTTTCATTTTCAATCCTCTTTTAATTATTTATTTACTATTTCCATAGTATCTCTTGCTATTGTTAATTCTTCGTCTGTTGGAATAACAAATACTTTTACATTAGAGTCTGGTGTTGAAATTTCAACTTCTTTACCTCTGCAATTGTTTTTCTCTTCGTCGATTTTCACGCCTAAGAAAGAAAGTGATTCACATATTTGTTTTCTTACATCAATTCCGTTTTCTCCAACACCACCAGCAAATGTAATAGCGTCTACACCATTCATTTGAGCAGCAAATCTACCAATATATCCAATTACTTGATATACAAATGTATCTATTGCAAGTTTTGCTCTTTCGTTTCCTTCTGCCATAGCTTTTTCGATATCTCTATCATCAAAGCTAACTCCTGAAACTCCTAATTTACCTGATTTTTTGTTTAGTATATTATCCATTTGGTCTGGTGTTAAATTTTCTTTGTTCATTAAAAATGTTACTATTGATGGATCAATATCTCCTGATCTAGTTCCCATAGGAATTCCTGCTAAAGGTGTTAATCCCATTGAAGTATCAACTGATTTTCCACCGTCAACAGCGCACAAACTTGCACCTTGGCCCAAGTGACATGTAATAATTTTTAAATCTTCAATTGGTTTATTCATAACTTCAGCTACTCTTTTTGATACGAATCTATGTGATGTTCCATGGAAACCATATTTTCTTATTCCATATTTCTCATAATATTCATAAGGAATAGCATAGATATATGCTTTTTCTGGTAATGTTTGATGGAAAGCTGTATCAAATACTCCTACCATTGGAACATTTGGTAGTACTTTTTTACAAGCTTCAATTCCTGTAATTCCAGCTGGATTATGTAAAGGTGCTAGTGGAATGCATTCATTCATTGCTTCCATAACAGCATCATCTATTAAAACAGAAGAACTGAATTTTTCTCCACCGTGAACAACTCTGTGTCCAACAGCTCCAATTTCATCTAAACTACTAATTACACCATATTCTGGGTGTGTTAATTGAGCTAACACTAATTTTATTCCTTCTTCATGATTATTTATAGGCTCTTCAATTTTACGTTTTTCACCATTTACAGTATGTGTTAAAAATGAATCTGGTAATCCAATTTTCTCCAAATATCCTTTTGCCATAACGCTTTCATTTTCCATGTTTATCAATTGATATTTAATTGACGAACTTCCACAGTTTACTACTAAAACTTTCATTTTAAATCCTCCTAAAATTATTATATATTGAACAGATTAACTCTGTAATTCAATCTTTCCATATTATGTACCATTTTGAGCTTGAACACAAGTAATTGCTACAACTCCAACAATATCTTCACTACTGCAACCTCTTGATAAGTCATTTACGGGTTTTGCAACACCTTGGCAAAGTGGTCCATAAGCTTCAGCTTTTGCTAGTCTTTGAACTAATTTATATCCTATATTTCCAGCATTTAAGTCAGGGAATATTAAAGTATTTGCTTTACCTGCTACTGGACTATTAGGTGCTTTTGAAGACGCAACCTCAGGGATTATGGCAGCATCTAATTGTAATTCTCCATCACAAACTAAATTAGGCATTTGTTCTTTTAACAGTTTAGTTGCATTTATTACCTTTTCTGTTAGTTCAGAATGTGCACTTCCATAAGTAGAATATGAAAGCATTGCTACTTTTGATGGTTTTCCAACTAAAGTTTCAAAACTTTTACTTGATGATTTTGCTATTTCTGCTAATTCTTCAGCAGATGGATTTTCTACTAAGCCACTATCTCCAAAAACAAATACACCATTTTCTCCATATTCACAGTTTGGAACTACCATTACAAAAAATGCAGAAACAAGTTTTGTACCTGGTGCTGTTTTTAATATTTGAAGTGCTGGTCTTAGAGTGTTAGCTGTTGAATGACAAGCACCTGATACTAATCCATCAGCATCATTATTTTTTACCATCATCATTCCAAAATAAATTGGTTCTAATAGTAATTCTTTAGCTTGTTCTAATGTCATCCCTTTAGCTTTTCTTAATTCATATAAACTATTTGCATATTCTTCGAATTTATCAGAAGTTTTAGGATTTATAATTTCTGCATCAGATATATTTAAATTGTTTTTGCTTGCATCCTCCTTAATTTGTGTCGTATCGCCAATTAAAATAACTTTTGCAAATCCTTCTTTTATTATTTGCTCAGTTGCTCTTAAAACTCTAATATCTTCTGCTTCTGGAAGTATTATTGTTTTAATATCTTTTTTTGCTTTCTCTTTAATATTTTCAATAAAAGTCAATTTCTTTTCCTCCTTACTCAATACCATATATTATATAAATAAAACCTAGAAGTTTCAAGTAGCAAAAGAAAAAACGTTCAATTTACTTGAACGTTTTTGAAAAATTATTTTGCGTAATCAATTACTCTTGTTTCTCTAACTACATTAACTTTTATTTGTCCAGGATATTCCATTTCATCTTCTACTTTCTTAGCAATATCTCTTGCCATTAATTTCATTTGATTATCGTCAATCTTTTCTGGTTTTACTATAATTCTAATTTCTCTACCAGCTTGAATAGCAAAAGATTTTTCAACACCATCAAATGAATCTGCAATACTTTCTAATTGCTCTAATCTCTTGATATATGCTTCTAAAGTTTCTCTTCTTGCTCCTGGTCTTGAAGCAGAAATTGCGTCTGCTGCTTGTATTAAAACAGCTTCTATTGTTTTTGGTTCTACATCTCCATGGTGAGCTTGTACAGCATTAATAACGTTTTCATTTTCCTTGTATTTTTTCAATACTTCAACACCTAACTCAACATGTGTACCTTCCATATCATGATCTAAAGCCTTACCAATATCATGTAATAATCCAGCTCTTCTAGCAAGTTTAGCATCTAAACCTAATTCTTCAGCCATTATTCTAGCTAAATTAGATACTTCTATTGAGTGATTTAAAACATTTTGACCATAGCTTGTTCTGTATTTTAGTTTACCAATTAATTTTACTAAGTCAGGATGTAATCCTATAACACCTGTTTCAAGTACAGCTCTCTCCCCTTCTTCTTTTATAACATTTGCTACTTCTTCTTTTGCTTTTTCTACCATTTCTTCAATTTTAGCTGGATGAATTCTTCCATCTTCAATTAACTTTTCGATTGCAATTCTTGCAACTTCTCTTCTTAAAGGATCAAATCCAGAAATAACAACTGCTTCAGGGGTATCATCGATTATTAAATCAATTCCTGTTAATGTTTCTAATGTCTTTATATTTCTTCCTTCTCTTCCTATTATTCTGCCTTTCATATCGTCATTTGGAAGTGATACTATAGATACTGTTGTTTCAGAAGTATGGTCAGCAGCACATTTTTGAATTGCATATCCAATAACTTCTTTTGCATTTTTATCTGCTGTCTCTTTTACCTTTGCTTCCATATCTCTTATAAGATTAGCTTTTTCTACAGTTAATTGCTTTTCAAGTTCTGATAATAAAAGTTTCTTTGCTTCTTCTTGAGACATTCTAGCAATTTTCTGCAATTCTTCCATTTGTTTGCCATATAATTCTTGTAAGTCTGCCTTTTTTTCGTCTATTTCTTGATGTTTTCTATCCAAATCTTTTTCTTTTTTCTCAACAATATCTTGTTTTCTTTCTAAATTTTCTTCTTTTTGGATTAATCTTCTTTCTTGATTTTGTACTTCGCCTCTTCTTTCTCTAATCTCCTGATCTAAATCTTTTCTAGCATTCATAATTTCTTCTTTTGCTTTGAAAATTTCTTCTTTTTTCTTGTTTTCAGCGTCTATGTTTGCTCTTTCGATTATTTTTTTTGCTTCATTTTCTGCACTTTCCATTTTAGATTCAGCAATTTTCTTTCTTATGTACATTCCTATGAATGTGAAAATTACTGCTGAGACTAGAAATGTGGCGATACCAATTAGGATATTTTCCATAATCTTACACCTCTTTCTATTAAATTTTCAATGTACTAAATATATAATATTAATTTAAAAATTTTATTAAAATATATTTTCCTACATTACTATTTTATATTGATTATTGTTAACTGTCAAGTAGTTTGGAACAAAAAATGAAAGCCAGATATTTTACTTTGTTTCTACAATATCTACTATATCTGATATATAATCCCCAATAATTGGAATGTTTAGCGTTACAATTTTTTGTAGTATTATTATTAAAATAGCACTTAATACTGTAAATCCAATTCCTATTCCAATTCCCTTTGATATTCCTGCAATAAGGTTTCTAATAAAAATTTTTCTTTTATTGCCTAATATTTCAAGTATTTCAAATATATTATTTTTTTCCAACATATAATTTAACTTTTTTAAATTTCTATTTAAACTTTTTTCTAGTTTATATTTTTTCAAAATAAAATCCTCCATTTATATTAAAATGGAAGATTTTATTATTTTTATTCATTGTTTTGTATATTTTCAGAATTTTGAACAACAGATTCTTTTTTTGTTTTATTATTTTGGTTTTGAAGTTTTTCTAATTTAGTAATAAGTTCTTGCAATTTAGTCATGTCTTTACCAACCATTTCCCAATTATTATTACTGTTTGATTTTTTTAAATTGCTATTTGTTTTTATTATTGCTTGTATTAATCCTTCTATTGTTTCAGTGTCTTCTACTTCAATGTCAACAGCCGATTGAGAAACAAGATTAGATAATGCTTCTGAAATATTATTTCCAATTGCAACTTTGTTACCAGATGCCACAATAACCTTTTTTAATATTGGTGTTGAATTTTCTTCATTCATATATTGTTGGTATATTGGCTCTACATATAATAATGAATTATTTATAGGAACAACAATCATATCTCTAAGAAGTTTCGTACCTGTTATATTCAAAACTTCTAGTTCTTTAGATATAGTTTTGTCTTGCTCTATTTGAGTATCTAATTGCATTGTGCCCAAAATATTGCTATCTGAAGGATATTTATATAAAACAAGTTTTGCTTCACCATTTTCATAGCTTCCTATTAAATATGAAGTTAAGTTTTGCTTATTGTAAGGTGTATAAGGTAAAACTAGTCCTAAGTTATAATTATCATTATCTATTGCTTTTACCATGGTGTAGTATGGACTTAATTCCACTCCAACTTTGTTTGTAACTTTAGTTGAATTATGTGTTGCAATGTCCCAAATGTCATCTCCACGATATAATACATCTGTTTGAATATTGTGATATCTTTTTATAACTTCAGCTTGTATTTTGTATAAATATTCTGGATATATAAATTGTTCACTAATATTTTCTGGAATAGCTTCATCTTTATCAACAAATAAATCTTTATACATTTTTTGATATGCCATAATTATAGGATCATTTCTATCTGTAATATAGAATTTAATAGTTCCATCGTAAGCATCTATTAATACTTTTACAGAATTTCTAATGTAGTTTATTTGCTCTTTATTTAATACACTTTCATCATTTAATGTTATTTTTTGAGAAAATGGATAATAATCTGAAGTTGTATATCCATCTAGAATCCATAATAATTTTCCATTTTCATCTACTACTAAATATGGATTTTCATCATAAGAAATATATGGCATTAATGTTTTTGCTCTCTCAATAATATTTCTATTTATTAAGATGTTGCTTTCTGCTGTAACATTGCTTGAGAAAGCGAGTTTTAGGTCTCCTTCTTTAATTGCAAGTACTAATCTGTCAAAGAAATTTAAAGAAAGTCCTGCTTGTCCATCATAGACGTTTTCAATATTTTCAGCCTTTGTTGATGTAGTACTTGGATAGTCAAATTCTTTTTTGTCTTTGCTATTTGTTACTACAGTTGAATTAGTTTCTAATCCAAAATATATTCTTGGTTGTGATAAACTAATTATTTCACTTGAATTAAAATCCTTTTGCATATATTTAATATTGCCTATTTCATCTGTTGTAGTTGCTGATGTAATAATTGCACCATATCCATGTGTGTATTCATAAGTTTTATTATTATATGTACTTGAAGAACTTTTTATTTCTCTTGGAGATACATATAATAATGCTTGTTTTCCATCTATATTGTAGTTTGCAATTTGGGCAATATTGTATGTGTAGTATCCTTTATTTGTTTGCATTGTATTTAAACTCTTTAAGACTACGTCCTTGCTTATTAATGCTATATTATCTATAACCTCTTTATTGTCTTTTATTGCTTCTGCTGTTATTGTTTCATTTGAATTTATGTTATTTTCATCTATATCAATTCCATAGGCTTGTTTGGTTGCTTCTATATTTGCTTTAATATATTCTTGTTGTTTGTCAAGTTCATTTGGCTTTACAAATATTACATCAAATCCAATTAATACAAAAAGCATTGTTATTAAATAACAAGGAACTATAAGCAAAGAAATTATCATTTTTTTAGTAATTTTTTTCTTTAAATAATGTAATGCCATTATAACAGAAATCACAACAAAAATAGATAAGATACGATATCCCCATAATTTAATTGTTGCTTCAGAGATTCCAGCGCCCCAAAGAACATAAGGTTCTTCTCCATTTTGTAATGTTAAAATTTTTTGTAATCCAACATTTTGAGTCTCTGCAAATATAATCATTGCTATAAATAAAGTTGCAAATATAATATTTACGCATAATTGTTTTAGTAGTATTCCTGTACTTAAAACTTTTCTGTCAACCCCATCAAAGCATAAATTAAATACAACTATATAATATAAAACTGCATATATTGTTAATCCAACTATTGCGTATAAAATATAATATAACATGTATTGAATAAAAGGTTGTACAAATATGAAATATCCTATATCATATCCTAATACCGCATCTGTAATTCCAAAATTTGTTGCATTTATGCAAAGCATAAACTTTTCAAGTAATGTATTACTAACAACAAAACTAGTTATAATTGCCCCTATAAATGCAATTGATTTATTAGGCATTTTGGGCATTTCCTTCTTTTCTGTCTCAAAAAATGGATTTAACCCTTTTTTTATCCTTCTATTTGTTATACGTATAAGCACATATAATACTATAAAATTCAATATAAATGTAATTAAATAGTTTATTGAATTTTGCCAAAAGATGCTTAAATAGTTTTCTCCTAATTCTAACATTTCTAAATATTGACCTTTATAGCTTATATAAGAAACTAAAAGAACTAAGCTTAGAAATATTAAAACAGTTATCATTTTAATTTTACTTATCTTGCAAATATTCTTTTCTTCTGTTTTATTAATTTTTGTTTTTTCTTCCATTTAAACCTCCATTTAAATTAAAGCTTTTGCAAAGTCTTCACTATTAAAAATTTCCATGTCATCTATTTGTTCTCCAACACCAATAAATTTAACTGGCATTTGATTTTCAGCCACAATTCCGACTACTACTCCACCTTTTGCAGTACCATCTAATTTAGTTAATATCAAGCCGTTTATGTCAACAGTTTCTTTAAAAGCTTTTACTTGTGAAATTGCATTTTGACCTGTTGTAGCATCAAGTACCATTAATACTTCTTTTGAGCTTTCAGGCATTTCTTTATCTATTACTTTTTTTATTTTTACAAGTTCATCCATTAAATATTTTTTGTTATGCAATCTTCCAGCTGTATCACATATTAAAACATCTGCGTCTTTTTGTTTTACTATTTGTATAGCATCATAAACTACTGAAGCAGGATCTGCTCCTTCCTCTCTTTTTACAATATCACAATCAGCTCTATGGGCCCATATTTCTAATTGTTCAACTGCTGCTGCTCTAAATGTATCTGCTGCTGCAACTACAACTTTTTTCCCATCTTTTTTTAATCTATTTGCAATCTTTCCAATAGAAGTAGTTTTTCCAACTCCGTTAACTCCAACTACTAATATTACAGATGGATGTGTATTTAATTTTAATCCGTTATCAACTTCATTTAATATATTAACAATTTCTTCTCTTAAAGCATTTCTAACGTCTTCTTCATTTTCAATCTTTTCCTTTTTTATTCTATTTCTCAAATTTGAAATAATTTTTGTAGATGTTTCAACTCCGACATCTGACATTATTAATGCTTCTTCAAGTTCATCTAATAATTCTTCATCTACTTTTCTAAAGTTACTAAATACATTGTTAATTTTTTCATCAAATGAATTTTTGGTTTTACTTAACCCATTTTTTAACTTATCAAAAAATCCCATAAACTTACCCTTTCTTTAGTTTTAATCCTTATATATTTTAACATAATCCACTATAAATAGCAACCTTTTAAATTTACAAAAAAAAGCCACTCCCTTTCGAGAGTGGGAAAACTTTAAAAAGTTTTCTTTTTTTTTTAGATAAGAGTTAGGAGAACGGTGTCCTCCTTTTCAAAGAACGTTGCTTTAAGCCCAAGCTTTCTAGCCACATTCTTTAAATTTTGATAGAAAAGTCTCTGGTAGAGTTTATACCTCTGCCAGTCTGACCTTCTTTCTGGGTATAGCTTCTCCCCGTTAGGGGAGTCTTCACCGGGTAGAATGTAAAATTCTACCCACACAAAGTACCACATTTGTAGAGAAATCCTTTTACAGAATTTCTCTACCCACTGCATCAAGCAGTGGGTCGGGTTCTCAGACCGCTGGCCTATCGCCAGCCTAAAGCTGACAATATTGCCGTTACTACGTTCTATTTCCTCCTTAATTAGCAGGAAAAGTTCGCGTTCTGTTGAGTCTTTCGGTGAGTCTTTCGGCGCTGTCAGACTGGATTGCTCCAGCCTTTTCCGGGCCATTTTAGCCCGAAGTTTCCCATACCCATAGTAGTCTGGATAATGGGAAACATTGAGGAGTTTGGCATACTCCCCTAATGTGATTTTTTTCATTTGTTTCCGCCCTCTAAACGAGGGCGCTCCCTTCATAAATTACACCTTGTTGGTGTTATTTATTATTATACCAGACTTTACATAAAAAAGCAAGTTTTTGTTTGCATAATGTTTTTTGTTTTGAATCAATTTGTGTAGAATTACTAGCTTAACAATGAGCTGCAGCTTATAACCCCCCCAGAGAACATTACGCTCTCTGGGGGCCAAACGGATAGATAAACTTTGGAGTGAGTATAACTACCTAGGACTTAGCCAAGATAACTTATACTCTTCTCCTTTTATTTCATCAAATTCATATAACACAGAGCAGCTGCCCTAGAGTCATACAATGGGTTGTGTGTTCCGCCTGGTTCAGGCTGAGGAACTTTGATTCCGTGGTCGGCATTGTAGGTGTCGACCGAAGTGCAATCTAACCTTGATTGCTTCAGACAACCTGTAATATCCAGCCAAGGATATGCGCCGTCCCAAGTTCCGATATAGCCTTTGTCATGCATGTCAATGATGACGCGAGCTTCCACAGGTACACCCATTTTGTATTGCTGGAGCGGTTAAGCAACAGCTTACGAACCATAACGCTCTCTTTCTAAAAATATTATATATGAATTCTTATTAAATTTCAATGCGAGTATGGAGAATTTTGTTATTTTATAGTATAATATATTCAAAATTAAACCTGATTCTATATAAGGAGGAAGTATAATGGATATAAGATATGCGGTAAGAGTATTTGCTTTTAAAGATAACAAGGTTGCCTGTATTAAATATAAGAATATTAACAAAGATTATTTTGATATACCTGGTGGAAAGATTGAAGATGGTGAAACTGAAATACAGACTTGTATAAGAGAATTTAAAGAAGAAACCGGAATGGATATTAATGATTTAAAATGTATTGGAAATGTTGAAATTATATATCCAGGTAAAAATAAAAAATTTGTTATGAAAACATATATCGCAAATAAAGTGAATGGTAACCCCTTGGATTTAGATGATAACTATGCTTATTGGTTACCTATAAATGAATTAACTAAGAATGAAAAAAGATTTGCAATAACTCATTTGTTAGATGATGATTTAATTAATTATTTTGAATCAGAGAAAATCAATATTTTATTTACTTGCGATGATAATCATAATATTACTAATATGGAAATAAAGGAGGCATAAAATGAATGCAAATTTGTGGACACAATTACTTATAGCAATAGTTCCTGCACTTATTACTGGTGTTGGAAGTTTAATAATTGCTATTAAGAAATGTAAGAATGAAATTAATACACTTGAAACTAATAATAAACACGAAATAGAAAAATTAATGAAACAACATAAAATAGATATTGAAGCATTAAATGAAAAACATAGACTTGATATAGAAACTAAAGAAAAAGAACATCAATTAAAAATTGAAGAGATAAAAGTTCAAAATGAACAAGAAATATTAAAAAGAGAGAAAGAATTATCTAATTCTGCAATGTATTCAATGATGGGAGATGCAACTAAGGATTTATTTGCAGGAATATTTAACTCACCTGAATTTAAAAAAGAAATGAGTAAAAAAATTAAAGAAGGATTTAATAAGAAATAATTATTATGGAGGTACAAAATGGGATTTAATGAAAAGGAAAATTCCTTAGAATATTGGGATAATATACATAGTAAATATGAACGAAATGAAATAAAATTAGACGACTGGTTGGATAAGTTTGAAACTATAATAGATAGTTGCTCAACTCCTATTTTGGATTTAGGGTGCGGAAGTGGTAATGATACTTTGTATTTAATTAACAAAAATAAACAAGTTATATCTTGTGATCAATCTAGCAATGCAATTAATAATATTAAAAAAAACTTTCCAGAAGTGTATGATACTAAGTGTTTTAATATGCTTGATGGAATGCCATTTGATAATAATTCGTTTGAACTAATAATTGCTGATTTATGTTTGCATTATTTTAAAGAAAAAGATACATTTGAATTATTAAATGAAATAAGACGCATTCTTACTGTTGGAGGACGCTTAATTTTTCGAGTTAATTCAGTAAATGATGTAAATCACGGTGCTGGTCAAGGTAATGAAATAGAACATCATTTATATGAAACATCGGATAAAAGATTAAAAAGATTTTTTGATGAAAAAGACATCAAGTTTTTCTTTAAAGATTTTGATATCGAATATTTAAATGAAGAAATAATGACAAGATATAAATTAGAAAAAAGATTATATAGAGTTTGTGTTAAAAAAAAGTAAAGGATATGGGAATTCCCACAGTAGAATTTATGCGGGAGTATAAATTCAGTGCTGGCTAGACACAATATGTGAGTATGTACTCACACATTTTCAGTATAAATTAATTCATTTAATATGATTTCTTCAGCTGTAATTTTATAATTATTCATAATCTTTGCCCATTCAATTTGATTTGTTTCTTTACTTTTTTCAGATAGTTTTTCATCTGATTTTTTATAACTTTCCATCAAGTTATTTAATAAATTTTCTGCATTTTTACTTACTGAAACAAGATGATTATTAAGTTCATCTTTCATTAAAAGTGTAGTGTAAAGTGCTTTTTTATGTGCTTTTAAATAATCAAGTCTTAACATTCCATACTTATTAATTGTTCCTTTTTTATTACCTTCTTTCATTATTCATAATTTTTTCCTCCTTTTCCTTTAATGAAAGGCACCAAAAAAGGTGTCACATAACAAGACACCTTATACTATATATTGATTATTTACACGACAAAATAAACCAATATTATGGGAGTATATAAACTCTCAATTAATTAATTAATGCCTTGCTATGTAGTCTGATAAATCAGCAATAGGGATTTTCTTCTTTAAATTCCCAATATAAAAATGTTTTTGTTCATTGAAGAATAAATATAATGTATCTCCAATAATTACTTTGTGTGGCTCAACATACGCTAAATTTGTATGTTCCACAATTCTTAGGTGACCCTCAATAATCTGGTAGGGTCTGTTATTGAATTTGCAAGACCAATTAATTTTGGCTTTGAGTTCATCACTCATATTGATTTTCTTTTTAATTATTTTTATCATATCACATCACACCTTTCTTTGCAATAACGCATAAAAAAATCAACCTTTTCAGATTGATTTAATCATTAACGTCACATTGGTGCGACGATTTTACCTTATGGAGCTACTGGGCGGAATCGAACCGCCGACCTACAGGTTACGAATCTGTTGCTCTACCAACTGAGCTACAGTAGCGCATATATTATGGAAAAGAAATAAGATTCTTTTCCATAATTAAGTATTTTTATTAATTTGAATGTTTCCCTTTTGATTTTTCTTTTTTAGGTTTATCATCAACATAAGGATTTTCAAATAGTTTTTCATTTTCTTCTCTGCTATCTGAAGATTTATTACTTACCTTTCTATATATTGCAGTCGCAATTGCAATAAGAACTATTGCTGTTATTATAATTGAACCACACATTATATAAAATTGTATATTGTTTTGTGGTGCAGTAGCAATTTCAGATGGTACAGTTACTTTTATTTGATATGTAGCTGTTTCTTTTCCGTCTGCTGAAGTAAGTAATATTGTAACATTATTCTCCCCCTCAACAAAATCTTGATTTCCTATTATTTCTATTTTTGCGTCTTCTTTATTAGCTTTAGCTGTAATATCTAGGTTTTTAACAAAGAAATTAAGTTTTAATCCATAAATATGTTTACTAGGATCAAATCCATCTGAAAAATTTACACCTGCAATTTCTAAAGATGATAAGCCTAAACTTTCATCTGTAGTTGTTGTATTTTCACCTGTATTATTGTTGCCTACTTCATTATTTTTTGTTTCGTTATTTCCTTCAGATGTTGTATTATTAACTTCTTCGTTTGTAGTTGTATTTTTTTTAGGTTCTTCTGTTTTGGGTTTATCTTCAGCAGGTTTTGTTTTTGTTAGGTATGAACTACTAACATAAGCTGTTGTTCCATTACTTAATTTTATTCTACTCCATCCTTGATTTCCGATTCCTGTTCTTGTTACTTCATCACCTTTAGATAAACTTCCTATTATAGTACCATTTGCTGATTTTCTAACATTTAATCCATCTGTAGTTGAATATACTTTTTCATTTACATCTGTATACTTTTCTGTTGGTGTTGAAGGTTTTGTTGTACTGCCTCCTGTATTGTTTCCAGACCCACTATTTGAACCAGATGTTGATTTTGCTTTTACTGTTATTGTAACAGATTTGCTTAATTTTTCAGGAGTAGTTGAAGATGCATCTGTAATATCTCCTGAAATAGATACACTATATGTTCCAGCCTTACTTGTGTTTATAGAGTATGTTTTTTTAGTAGTTTGATTTTCTGCATCACTATTGAATCCAACCACACTATCAGAAGCACTTCCAGATACGTTTATATTCCATGCAGCTGCATTTATTTTTAATGTAACTTTTACGCTATCTCCAACTGTTGCTGTTGTTTTATTTGCACTTATTGTTGCTGACGCTGCTTCAACTTTTGAAAATAACGATATTGCAACAGTTGCAAATATAATTAAAAATATACTTTTTATTATCTTTTTCATTTTTTCCTCCGTTTAAACCTCTATTTTTATAGAGCCTTTTAAATATTTGACTATGCTTAGTAAATCTGCTGAATTAATTTCACCGTCTTTGTTTACATCAGCTGATTTTTTTTCACATTCTTGAGTAATTTTAAGTGTTCCTTTTAAATACTTTACAATACTTAATAAATCTGCTGAATTTACTTCATTATCTCCATTAACATCTCCTAAAACCACTATTGTATATGTTTTATCATTTAATGTTAATGTGTAACCTGTTCCGACGTTTGCTGTATCAGTTATTATAGTTGAACCTTTTTTTATTACAATATCTTTTGACGCTGATTTAATGTCTGAAACTTTAATATTAGGCTGACAGATGATATTTGTTCCACTTGTTTTGAATCCATTTCCCTTTACTTCTGTTGGCGTTTCAGGATTATTATTCTTTATAACCTCAACCCAATCTTCATTAGCTTTAACATCTCTAGTTGCTATATATCCAACAATTCCACTAGATGTAATTATTTTGCTCCATACATATTCTTTTTGTGTGCTTTCAACGTCTTTTTCAGTTCTGGTTACAATAGCTCCTTTAGCTAAAGATGCTAAAGCTGCAGAACTTGTTGTTGGAGATTTTCTAACAGTTAAGCCATCAGTACAAATTATTCTTAATTGATCAACTTTGCTTGGATCATATTGCTCAAAACTACTTGCAGTCACATATCCATAAGTTCCGTCACTTAATTTAATTCTCCACCAATCATTGCTGTTTAAAGAATTATATTTTCCTTTTTCAACAACTGTCACTATTTGTCCTGAAGCTAGTACTCTTAATACAGATGTTTTAGTAGTTCCTGGTCCATTCCTAAAATTTGTATATTTTGTTGTAATATATTGTTCGTTGCAATTCGATTGTAAATCAATTTGTGCTAAATATGTTCTTGCAACATAACCAACTGTTCCATTCGCTAATACTACTTTGTCCCAATAATAACCACCTGTAGTAGAATTATCTAATTCAATTCTTAAGAGCTTGGTATTTTTACTTAAAGAAGTAATTTTATCATAGTTTGTTCCTTTACCTTTTCTAACTGCTACGGCGTCTCCTGTTATTTTAACATCTTGAGTTACAAGCTTTTCATTACCTGGTTCAGGTGATATTTGGCTAGGCATATTCTTATATACAGGAATCTTAAATTTTATTTTAGATTCTCCAGATAGTAACCCCATTTCATTGTATGCATCTCTCATTGTATAGCCTTCTGTTTTTGATGCGGATACATTTGTCATATATTGCCAAGCATAGTATCCATCTCCACCATCAACAACATCAAATTTTTGTAAATACAAAGTATCTTGTCCACATGATATATAGTCTTTTACTATCACAGCTGCTCCACCTTTAATAGATTTTTCTGGATCTGTCCATCCTTTGCTCTTAGCATGAATTAGCCCATTTTTTACGACATCATCGCCATAAGCTTTTACATTAAAGAAGTTATAATATCCTTTATATGCTCCACTCTCTCCAGTCCATTTTCCAGAAATCATTGAGCCTGCATCTCCAGTTCCTTGTTCTTGTCTAATTCTTGATGCTAAATGATAAGGACTGACATTATATTGTTTTGCTGCTTCCATTATTACATCTACATAAGTTTTGTTTAAAGTCTTTTTGTTTCCTTTTGTATCATAATATGTAACTTTTCCTTGCATATAATTACAAGGTTTTAATATTTGTTCTACACCTTCTCTTGTTTGAATTTTTTCATCATAAGTTAGCTGTTCAAATTGGAATATATAATTTTCATTTAAAGAATTTCTTGGATCCATGTAGTATGCTACTGTTGCTGTTGAAGCACATTTCCAAACCGTTTCAACAGTTTTATTGCATGCACACTTCCAAGCATCTGATTTGTTTTTAGATACAACATTTAGTCCATGGTGACCTGTTGATTCTTCGACAATTGATGCATACCAATCAAGACCAGTTTCCATTATTTCAAATTCCCAATTTGGATGTGCTTCTTGTAATTTTTTTATTAAAGCCTCATATCCTGGATATTTTGAAAACTCAGTACTATATGATGCTTTAGTTTCTCCTATATTTAATAGTATAATTGAACTAGATAATATTAAAACTATTAAAATTATACTTATAATTCTTCGTATATTAAAAATGTTTTTTAACAACATCTTTTCCTCCTAAATGTGATAAATTTCTACAAAGTTAGTATATCATTCTTACATTTTTCAGTCAAGATAAAAAAGAAAAAAGGCAACATTTGTCAATGTTACCTTTTTATATGTTTATCTGTTGCATCCACAATTACAAAATAGTAATAAAAATATTATTATAAAGAATAAAATACTACTATCACCACATCCACAACCTCCAAATAAGTTGCTTAAGCAGTTATTGTTACGTCCGCATCCACAATCTCTAGATTCTTCTGGCATAAAGTTCTCCTCCTTTAAATTTTCTATATAATATTAGTATGCAAAAGTTAAAAATTGTGTTACAATAAAATTGGTGTGTAAAATTACAGATTTGTTTTACATTATTTTAAACTGTCTGTTTTTATTTATATACAAAATTATAAAATTAAAATAACTTAATATATTGGAGGTTGTCTTTATATGTCAAAAGTCGAACTCTTGGCTCCAGTTGGAGACTGGGATTGTTTAAAAGCTGCTGTACAAAATGGTGCTGATGCAGTATATTTTGGAGTAGAGCAATTTAATGCAAGAATGTATGCAAAAAATTTTAATATTGATGACATGAAGCAAGTTATAAATTATTGTAAATTAAGAAATGTAAAAACAAATTTGACCTTAAATACATTAATAAAAAATTGTGAGTTTGAAAATGCTATAGATTTAGTTAAAGAAGCTTATGTAGCTGGAATTGATGCTATTATTGTTCAGGACTTTGGATTAGCAAAATATTTAATTGATAATTTTCCTCACCTACCTATTCATGCTAGTACTCAAATGACAGTACATAATCTTCAAGGAGTATTAGAACTTGAAAAGTTAGGATTTGATAGAGTTGTATTATCAAGAGAACTTTCATGTGAAGAAATTGAATATATTTGCAAAAACTGCAATGTAGAAATAGAAACATTTATTCATGGTGCACTATGTATTTGTTATTCTGGTCAATGCTTATTTTCAAGTGTTGTCGGTGGTCGTTCTGGAAACCGTGGAAAATGTGCTGGTCCATGTAGACTTCCTTATGAGCTAATTAGTGAAAACAATTCAACTCACGAAATTAAAACAATTAATAAAGGTTATTTGTTAAGTACAAAAGATTTATGTGGCATAGCCTATATTCCACGTTTAATACAAGCAGGAGTAAAATGTTTTAAGATTGAAGGACGTATGAAAAGACCTGAATATGTTGCAACTGTCACAAGAATTTATAGAAAATATATTGATATGTTTCAAAATACAAACGAATTCAATATAGATGAAAAAGATATAAATGATTTGATGCAAGTATTTAATAGAGGTGGTTTTTCAAATGGTCATTTAGATTCGAAGCATAATAGCAGTTTGATTTTCCAAGAAAAACCTAGTAATATGGGGCTTTATTTAGGAACAATAAAAAAATACAACTCAAATAAAGGACATATTACACTACAGTTAGAAGAAGATTTAGATTTAGGTGATTCAATATCAGTTTCTAATGAATCATCAAAGTACCTAGTATCTGAACTCATGATTAAAAATGATAATCATAAACATATATCTTCTGGTACAGAAGTTACAATTGGCAGAATGAAGGGAAATATAAAAGTTGGAGATAAAGTTTATAAAATTTCTAGTAAGAGTTTAAGTGACTTTGCCAAATCTTCTTATGATAATTGTGAAAATAAAAAAATACCTTTAAATTGTAATATTACTATAAAGAAAAATACACCTATTAAGATGAAAATTTCAACAAATAAAAATACTTGTTACAACGAACTATATTCTAATATTTGTGTAGAAGATGTTTCTAACATGATACCTATTGATGCTTTAAAAACGCCTATTAGTGTTGAAAGAGTCGTAAAACAAATATCAAAAACAAGTAATACACCTTTTTACTTTGAAAATATAACCGTATTACTAGATGATGGATTATATGTTCCAAGTATTAGTACTTTAAATGAATTGAGAAGATCTACTTTAGAAAAGGTTGAACAAGAAATATTGAACAGAGCAAAAAGAAGTTTACCTCACATTCAAAATATTTTTAAAAAAACAATTACATATATTCCAAGTATGGAGCATCCTAAAATAGCATTATTTTTTAGAAATTTATTTTTAGATTTTGATTATAGCAAACTTGATAAAGAAAAAATAAATAGAATCTATTTGCCTTTAAAGATTTTAGCAAATAAAAAATATGTAGATATTATTACATCTCTTTCAGAAAATTTTGATATATATTTATATATTCCAACCATAATAAAAACTAATTATAAAAATGTAGCATTAAATTTAATAGAGCAAATACTATTTGCATATAATATTAAAGGGTTCATTCTTTCAAATATAGCTGATTTTGAACTGTTAAAAAAGTATCAAAAAGACTATGAATTTATTGGTAATTATTCATTGAATGTTTTTAATAATAATTCAATTGATGAATATAAAAAAATTGGACTAAATAGAATTACATTGTCTAGAGAGCTACATCAAGAAACAATAAAAGAAATTATTTCAAGTTCAAGTATTGATACAGAAATGATAATTTACGGTAACCTACCTCTTATGGTTAGCAGTTATTGTTTTTTAGGTAAGACAAATAAATGTTTTCCAGATTGTGGAACAAATTGTAAAAGAGATAACAAATATTATTTAAAAGATAGATTAGGCTTTAATTTTAGAGTAATCCCTGATAGCATGCAAACAGTTTCTTTGATATGTAATAGTAAAACACTTTCTATTTCTACAAAGGATTTGCCAATTAATTTTGTAAGGTTAGACTTTATCGATGAATCAATTAGTGAAATAAATAAAGCTGTAGATAAGGCTTATAATAGAGAAAAATTAGAAGGATTACAATATACTAATGGAAATTTATATAGAGAGGTTTAAATTCAAATGCACCCAAAATATAAAATTTAATGGGTGCATTTAAATCACTTTCTCTCATTTCTTGGCCAATTAAATCATGTGTCTTTTATTTAATATAAAATTTATATAAAAGTCTATTTCATTTTTGTTGTCAAGAATTGAATTACTCAACTTAATTTAAAATTTTAAGATTAGTTAAAATATATATGTCTTAATTAAAACTATAAAGTAGTTTCAGATCCCAAATAGTACCTTCTCTTGTATCCTTTAAAAGGATGCCTCTTTTATCAAGGTTATCTCTAATTGAATCGGCTTTTTCAAAATCTTTGCTTTTCTTTGCTTTGGTTCTTTCTAAAATCTGTTTTTCAATGTCTTCCACATCAATATTCAACTGTTTAAGATGTTTCACTTTCATCTCTGAAAGAAATTTTTCTGGCTCTTGCTTAAAAAGGCCTAAAATTCCATAGACTTCTTTCAAGTCTTTCAAAATCTTAGCCAAAGTATGTGCTACTATTTGTCTGTTATCTTTCTTTGCTGTTTTCATGATGTTATTTACATATTTAAAAATTGTATGCAAATTTGCAATCGCAACAGCAGAATTAAAATCATCATCCATCACTTCAATAAATTTTGAAATAATAGTGTTAGGAATTTCGTCATTTAAGACTTCAGATGTTTCATCTCCATGATTGTCTAAAATGAATTTTTGCATTTCTTTAATTGTACTATAAAAATAGTATGTGTGTCCTTCTGCGAGTTGAAAATCACTATCGTGAAGATCAATGTCAGATGTGTAATGCTTAGAAAGTATTGTATATCTAATAACTTCATAATTATATTTTGTTAAAGCATCTCTTATAGTTAGAGAATTTCCTAAAGATTTTCCCATCTTCTGTCCATTAATCTTTATAAGACCGCAATGGCTCCAATAGTTTGCAAAAGTTTTTCCAGTTAAAGATTCACTTTGTGCAATTTCATTTTCGTGATGTGGAAAAATCAAATCTCTTCCTCCACCATGAATGTCAATGGTTTCGCCAAGAGTATCTAATGCCATAGCTGAACATTCGATATGCCAACCAGGTCTTCCTTTTCCCCAAGGGGATTCCCAATAAATTTCTCCCGGTTTTGCTGATTTCCACAAAGCAAAGTCAACTGGATCTTCTTTTTCTTCATCAACCTCAATACGTACTCCATTTCGTAATTCTTCTACTTTTCTGTGAGACAATTTTCCGTAATTCTTATCAGTTTTTACTGAAAAATACACATCTCCTTTTTCTGTTACATATGCGTGCCCTTTTTTTATCAGACCTTCCACAACTTTTATAATCTGTGGAATATACTCTGATGCCTTTGTGTTAATATCCGCATCTGTAACATGCAAAGCTGCCATATCTTTTTCAGTTTCTCTAATTTGTTCAGCAGAAAATTCCAAAGCATCTCTTCCTAACTCATTTGCACGTTTAATAATTTTGTCATCAACGTCAGTATAGTTGCGTACATACGTTACGTGGTAACCTCTGTATCTAAGATAATCTGTAATCATAGCATAGTCAATAGCTTGCCTTGCATGGCCAATATGACTCAAATCATATACAGTAATACCGCATGCGTACATTTTGACTTCTCCTTTTTTCAAAGGTACAAATTCTTCTTTTTTGCCACTCATAGAATTTGTAATCTTCATTGTAAATAACCTCCTTAATTAGTACTAGACTACTTTATTAATTTAATCTTAAATTTATTATAATTAATTACTTTTAAGCAATATTCATAATTTAGTAATTCCATTCTTCTCTTATTTTTTATCAAAAAAAAGACTATGTGTCCATTTTCTTTGCCTACATAGTCTTTTACTATATTATTAATATAATTTCTACTGTAGGCATACTTATTAACACTCATGTCTACAACAGACAGAGTATATCACCTACAACAACAATTAGAAATTATATTTTTTAATAACATTAGAATCTTTCCTTTCAATTTATATTATTGTATGTACTATTTTTATTTTTGTCAATATATTTTCTAAACTTAATTTTAAATTTTTGTATACTTCTGTCTGTTTTTCTATAAAATAACGGGGGGTAATTTATTGCTTAAATAACACTCTTGTGATACAATACTAATAACTTTTTATAATGGAGGTAACAATTATATGAGATTTCGGAATGCCTATATTAGTCGAACTTCATTCTTTAGAAGAAAATGTGAAACTAGCTCAAGAGCTTAATTTGGATTTTATTGAATTAAATCTAGATATACCATACTGCTTCTTAGAAAGCTTAGATAACACTCTATTAGATAGCAATGCTTTTACTATTCATCTATCAGAAAAAATTGATGTTGGTGAATTAAATGATTCTTTACGCAAGTTTTATTTAAATGAAATAGAAAGAATTATATCTTTTGGTACAAAGCACCATATTCTCAAATATAATATTCATCTTGACCCCGGTATTCATTTTTCGTTACCAGATAAAAAAATATTTATTTACGAGGAATACTTGAGTGAATATTTGGATGCATATAAAAATTCATGTAATGCACTTTCTAAAATAGCAAGTAAATATAATGCTACTATCTTATTTGAGAATGTAAAAATAGAATCTTATACTTTAAAAGCAATTGAAATTATTGCAAATTATGATAATTTATTTTTCACATTAGATTTAGGACATAATATTAGATATGGTAATATCGCTAAAGAAGAATTTCTAAAATATAAAGATAAAATTAAACATGTTCATTTACACGATTATAATGGTTCCAAAGATCATCAAGAACTATTTACAGGTATCCTTGATATTAAGGAAGAATTAGATTTCTGTAATAAGCATGATTTAGATGTACTTATTGAAGTAAAAAGAAAAGATGAATTAATCAATTCAATAAACAAACTTCGCACTTTTGGGTATATTTAATGATTCGTTTATTACGTATTAGTTATGTAACCACAAAACAATGGAAAGGTTATATTTTATTAAAACCTCTCTATTGTTTTGTAGTTAACTCAATTATCAAATCAATATTGTCATCCTCTGCTGCTTTGTTTTTGCGTATCGCTCCACATTTTTTGCATTTATATATTATAACATAGCCTTTTTTGCTATCTAGTTCAACCCTAATTGGTTCTAAGTCTCCATGACACTCTTCTTCCCTATCACCCGGATTTATATCTACATGTTTTGAGTGCAAACAATAGTTGCAATGATCTCTACATGTATACCCTAGTGGCTCTATTTTGCTTCCGCAATTTTCACATATAAAAGCTTCATCAATTTTTGTAAATTTTCTTCCCATATATTTTACCTCTTAATATTCAAAGACACTTCCTCCAATAAATTCACGAAGTATTGAATTTTCAGGTACATATTTATCTTCAATGTCTTCGAAATATTTTAAGAATTCGCATAATCTCTTAGCTTCTGCGTACTCAACATAAGAATTATCTATTTCTTCCAACATTGGTAATGCATATTTTTTTAATACGCATAATTCATATATTAATGATGTATTAAACATGCTGTCTGCTTCATCTTGATATGGGAAAATATATTGATTTTCTCCATTATTTACAGAGTTCCATATTTGTAATGTATGTATCGCTGTATATCCTCTAAAGTTATAATCTCTTACCATTCTTCTAATTAATCTGCTATCCGTTGTAGATATTCTATTATAGTAATCGATATTAAGAATTGTTAATGCACTAATATATATCTTATATTTTAATTCTTTTGGAATTGATTCTGTTAATTTATCATTTAAGCAATGAATACCTTCAATCACAAGTACTTCATCTTCTGCAAGACTCATTTTTTTGCCAGTATATTTTTTACTTCCTTCTTTAAAATCAAATGTTGGGCAAAGTATTTCTCCTCCATTTAATAATGTTGTTAAATTATCATTAAATAGTTTTAAGTCAATTGCCTCTATACATTCAAAATTATATTTTCCATTTTTGTCTAATGGAGTATCTTTTCTTTCAACGAAATAATCGTCAACAGAAATTGTTACTGGTTTTAATCCATTTAATCTTAGTTGTATTCCTAGTCTTTTTGCAAATGTAGTTTTTCCTGATGATGATGGACCTGCAATTAGAATTACTTTTACATTTTTTCTTTTTACAACATTATCTGCTATATCGGAAATCTTTTTTTCGTGTAGAGCTTCTGCTAATAGTACAAGTTCAGCAGACTTTCCTTCTCTAATTTGTTTATTCAACTTATATATTGTGTTTACATCTAATACTCTATGAATATCTTTGTATTCATCTAATATTGCTATCATCTTTTTGCTTGCTACCCCAGCCTCTAATGCATTTGGGTTTGATTTGTCTGGATAACGTAGTAAAATTCCATCATTATATGGTACAATTTCAAAAACATTTATATATTCTGTGTTAATTGGCATTACTCCATAAAAGTAATTATAATATCCTTCACAAAAATATAAAGAAACTCCTTTTTTTTGTTCATTATCAAGTTGTAGAATTCCTCTTAAGCTATTTTCTTTTTCGTAAAATTTAATTGCTTCTTCTTTAGACATTTCAACTTTTTTTATATCTAATTTCTTACTTACTATCTCTTTCATTTTCTTGCTTACATTTTCAATCATTTCTCTTGTTACTTTTAAATTATCCACTTCACAATACATTGCATTTGTTAATTGATAATTTACAGATAAAAATGCTTCTGGATAGCATTCATTAAAGGCCATACTCATTATAAATAATAGCCCTCTAATATACGTCCTTCTACCATCTCTTGAGGTTACATCTACAAATGATACATTATCATTTTCTTTTGGAATATAATTTAAAGTTTTTATTTCATTATTAATATCACAAGCAATTATATGATTATTTCCCTTAAGTTTGTCTCCAAATAATTCTATTATTGATTTATTATCTTCTACATTTATATTTTCATTGTCCAGTTTTATATTCATAATTTAAACATTCCTTTCGTTTTAATGATTCTATTTTATATCTTATATTTATTTTAGTCAACTAATTGATATGAATAAAATTCATTAAAGAAAAGAGCAAGCCATAAAAGCTTACTCTTTCGAGAAATCCTATCACTTCTTGATATTTTTAGGATTCATCGGGTCTTTGTAGTAGTTACATCTTTTTGTCAATTTGTAAATGGCTAGAAAACTTCTATCAAGAACTACTTTATTTTTTCTTTCATATTAACTAAAATATTAAGTGCCTCAATTGGAGTCAATTCATTTATATCTACTTTATCTAATTCATGAGCTAGTTCAGCTAACTTATAATTATATAAATCTAACTGTCCTGTTGCAACCTTTTTGTTTTCCTTTTCTTGTGCCTTTTCTCCTTGTACACTTTTTCTTTCTAATGTTTTTAATATTTCATTTGCACGTTTTGTTACAACTTGTGGAACTCCCGCCAATTTAGCAACATGTACACCGTAACTTTCATCTGTTCCACCTGGTATAATTTTCCTTAAAAAGATAACGTCTTCTCCTTTTTCTTTAACAGCAATTGAATAATTTTTGACACCCTCTAATTTTTCCTCTAATGATGTTAGTTCATGATAATGTGTCGCAAATAAAGTTTTAGCTCCGCATTTTTCTTTATCTGAAATATATTCAGCTACTGCCCATGCAATTGAAAGCCCATCATAGGTTGAAGTTCCTCTACCTATTTCATCTAAAATTACTAAACTATTTGATGTAGCTTCTTTTAAGATAGCTGCAACTTCCATCATTTCAACCATAAAGGTACTTTGTCCCATGCTTAAATCATCTGATGCACCAACTCTTGTAAAAATTTTATCAACTACACCAATTTTTGCATAAGATGCTGGTACAAAACTTCCAACTTGTGCCATAAGTGTTATCAAGGCAACTTGCCTCATGTATGTAGATTTACCAGCCATGTTTGGTCCTGTAATAATTGCTAAACGATTATCATTTTTATCTAAATATGTATCATTTTCAACAAAGCTTCCACCTGGTAATATTTTTTCGATAACAGGATGACGTCCATCTTTAATATCTATCATTCCACTATTATCAACTATTGGCATTACATAATTCATGTCATCTGCTACTGTTGCTAAAGATGCTAAAACATCTAATGTAGCTATAATGCTTGCTGATTTTTGAACTCTTAATATTTGCTTTTCTATTTTTTCTCTTATTTCGCAAAATGCATTATATTCTAAATTTATAACTTTTTCTTCTGCTCCCAAGATTTCATTTTCAACTTTTTTTAGTTCTTCAGTTATATATCTTTCACAATTTGCTAAAGTTTGTTTACGAATAAATCTATCTGGAACCATTGATAAATTAGATTTTGTTACTTCAATAAAATATCCAAATACTTTATTAAATCCAACTTTCAAACCTTTTATTCCAGTTGTTTCTCTCTCTTTTGCTTCTATTTCCAATACCCAACTTTTGCCATCTGTAGTTGCTTTTTTTAGATGATCTATTTCCTCATCATATCCTAATTTTATTATTCCACCTTCTTTTACACTTATAGGTGGATCTTCAATAATTGAATCTTCAATTATTTGATAAACATCTTCTAATGTATCTAAGTTGTCATACAATTGAGTTAGTAACGGAGACTTGGCTTGTGAAAGAGTTTTCTTTACATCTGGTAATTGCTTAGCAGAATTTTTTAATGAAAGTAAATCTCTTGCGTTTGCACTACCATAAGATATTTTTCCTGCTAATCTTTCAATATCATATACTTTCTTTAAGCTATCAACAACATCTCCTCTTAAAATTATATCTTCTTTTAATTCTTTAACAGCTTCTAGTCTTTCATTTATTTTACATACATCTATTAAAGGATCATTAAGCCACCTTCTTAAAAGTCTTCCACCCATTGATGTTGAAGTTTTGTCAAGAACCCAAAGTAAGGTGCCTTTCTTGGTTTTATCTCTTAATTTTTCTGTTATTTCTAAGTTTCTTCTTGCATTTATGTCTAGATTCATATAATGTGTTGTATAATATAATACAATTTTATGAATATAATCTAAATCACTCTTTTGTGTATCTTTTAAATAATTTAATAATCCATTACTTGCTGCAACGCATAATACACTATCAGATATGTCTTCAACCTCTTGCTCATTTTCATTTAATATATCATATTTGATTTTAAATTCATTGTAATCAGTATCAAATTTTTCATCATCAAGTTTTGATATGTATATGTTAAATCTTTCACGTATCTTACTAATTTCTTGTACTGATTCATACATCATTGTATTTACTATAATTTCGGCTGGAGAAAATCTTGAAATTTCATCAAGCAAGGTAATAAAATTATTTTGATCTTTAATTTGCGTAGTTTTAAAGTCTGCTGTTGTCAAATCGCAAACTGCCACTCCATAATAGATTCCGTTTTTATATATTGACATTATATAATTGTTTTTCTTTTCTTCTAGGAGATTGCTCTCCATTACTGTTCCTGGAGTTACAACTCTAATAACATCTCTTTTTACAATTCCTTTAGCCTGTTTAGGGTCTTCAAGTTGTTCACATATTGCAACCTTGTATCCTTTTTCAATTAATCTTGCAATATATGTTTCTGCAGCATGATATGGTATTCCACACATAGGAGCTCTTTCTGCCTGTCCACAATCTTTTCCTGTTAATGTTAGCTCTAATTCTCTTGAAGCTGTAATTGCATCATCAAAAAACATTTCATAGAAATCTCCTAAACGATAAAACAAAATACAATCTTTATATTCTTCTTTAGTTTGTAAATAGTGTTGCATCATAGGTGAATATTCTGCCATTTTATTTCTCCTTTCAAGTACCACATGTGTTCTGAAATCACTTTTATTTCAACCATTTTACCTATTAAGTTGTCATTTCCTTCTATAATCACAACTTTGTTAGAATCTGTTCTTCCTGTTAACATGTTGTTGTTTGTTTTACTTCTTCCTTCTATTAGAATTTTTTGAACAGTTCCAACATATTCTTTATTTCTTTCTGCAATTTGACTTTCTACTAATTGTTTTAATTTGTCAAATCTTTTATGTTTAATATTTTCTGGAACTTGATTTTCCATTTTATCTCCTGGAGTTCCAACTCTTCTTGAATAGATAAACATATATACTTGTTCAAAGTTTACTTTTGAAACAACATCTAAAGTATCTTCAAAATTTTCCTCTGTTTCTCCTGGAAATCCTACTATAATATCTGTAGAAAGAGTAAGATTTGGAATTTCTTTTTTCATTTTTTCTACTAAACTTAAGTATTGATCTTTAGTATATTTTCTATTCATTACTTTTAAAACTTCACTACTTCCTGATTGAAGTGGCAAATGAACTAATTTACAAACTTTTTCACAATCTCTAATTGCTTCTATAACATCATCTGTAAAATCCTTTGGGTGTGGGGAAACAAAACGTATCCTCTCTATTCCATCTATTTTATTTATAGCTCTTAATAATGTAGCAAATGAATTAACACCTTCATATTGTTCAAATTCAATACCTTTTTCCTTTTCATTTCTCAAATAAGAATTTACATTTTGACCTAAAAGAGTAATTTCTTTATATCCTTGTTCTGCTAATTTTTTTACTTCATTTATAATATCTTTTGGCTCTCTACTTCTTTCTCTTCCTCTAACATAAGGTACAATGCAATAGCTACAAAAATTATTACATCCATTCATAATTGTTACAGATGCTTTTATTTTATCATCTCTTGATATTGGTAACCCTTCAATAACATCTCCATCTATATCTAATACGTCTTCTATTCTCTTTTTGTTGCATAACACATTATATAAATCTGTTGGAAATTCTTGAAGTGTATGTGTACCAAATACAATATCAAAAAATGGATAACTTTGCTTTAATTTATCTACAATATGTTTTTCTTGCATCATACATCCACCAATTGCTATTATAGTACCTTTGGCTTCTTTGTATTTTTTTACTTCTCCCAATTTACCAAACAATTTATCTTCTGCATTTTCGCGAACACAGCAAGTATTGAATACAATTAAATTTGCTTCAGATAAATTTTCTGTTTTAGAGTAGTTCATGCTTTCCATCATTCCACATAATTTTTCAGAATCATTTTCATTTAACTGACATCCCATTGTCAAAATACAGTATTTTAAGTTTTTGCCTTCATTTAATGATGCTACTTTTTTTATATCTTCTAATTGTTTATTTACTTCTATTTTTGCCACAATATTTCCTCCGATATTTCTTTATAAATCCAGTATATTCTACAATAATTGAGCATTTTTTTCAAGTACAATACAAAATAAAAGTGTTGTAAATATAAATTTACAACACTTTTTATGTTTTTATTGAATTCCATATTTTTTCTTGAACTTATCTGCTCTACCACCAGTTGTTTCTCTTTTTAAGTTACCTGTCCAGAATGGATGACATTTTGAACAAACATCAACTTTCATATCTGCTTTTGTTGAATTTGTTTTCATTACGTTTCCACAAGCACATGTGATTGTTGCTTCTGTATAATTTGGATGTATTCCTTCTTTCATTTTGTATTCACCTCTCCCTTAATATCTATTAACAAACTGTTATTTATTGTAACACAGTTTAAAAATTTTTTCAAGTTTTTGTTTATTATTTTTGTTCATTAGCCTTTTGTTGTTGTTCTATATATTCTGCTGAAGCCTCTACTTCTTGTTTCATTGAAGATTTATGAACAAGTTTATTTATTATATTAAACAAACAAGCAATTATTAAAACAAATAATAATAATTTTTTCCATATTTTAGCTAACATATTTTTCTCCTTTTATAGGAATTCACACTATATTACTATTATAGCCTTTGTTTTTATAATTGTCAATATTTTATTCTGTTCTTAATGCAATTACTGGATCTTTTTTAGATGCAGCTCTTGCCGGTATTATTCCACCAATTAATGTAAGTATTATACTTAATATTATTAATATAACTGCATTTGTAGCATTTTATCTATTCCTTTGCATAAATTATTTTATTTATACCTTTTCTTCTTTTTCAAAAGTCTCTTTTTTTAATAAATCTCTTATTTCTTCAAGTAGTAAAACCTCATCACTCTTTTTAGGTTTTTCAACTACAACTTTCTCTTTTTTATTTTTTATTTTTTCAAATGTTCTAATTACTGTAAATATACATATAGCAATGATTAAAAAGTCTATAATTGTTTGAATAAAATTACCATACATAATTTTAGCCTCATTTATTTGTATGCTTAAATTACTAAAATCTATTCCTCCTATAATTATTCCTATTATAGGTGTAATTATGTCATTTACTAAGCTAGTAACAATCTTTCCAAAAGATCCACCAATAATAACACCGACAGCCATGTCAACAACATTACCTTTTGAAATAAATTTTTTGAATTCTCCTGCTTCCTCTTTAGCACCCTTTTGTGCTTTTCTTATTTCTTCTTTCATTTTTTTATTCATTTCAACTTTTTTCATTTTATTATTCCTCCAAAACTGTTTATTGTTACTACTTTATTATTTTATCATAATTTAAATAGTTTCTCAATATTTTTGAATAGTTTTATACTTTAAGTAAATAATAGTTATATATTATATTGGAGGTCAAAAATGGAAAATCAGAATTTAAATATTTTAGATGAAGTTAATAAAGGTGCAACCATGGGAATGAATGCTATTTCTTATGTTTCAGATAAGGTTACAGATGCTAAATTTAAAAACGTTTTAGATACTGAATATAACAAATACAAAGATATTTCTAATCGAGTTAATGCCTTATATGCAAACTACAGTAGTAAAGAACCTCATGAAACTAATGCAATGACTAAAATGATGACATGGTATGGGATTCAGATGAAAACCATGAATGATGACAGCACTTCAAAGTTATCAGAACTTTTGATGCAAGGTACAAATATGGGAATTATTGAAGGAAGACGTTTACTTAACCAAAATGAAAATGCTGCTACAGATGTAAAAAATATTCTAAATGATTTTGTTGTTATGCAAGAAGATAGTGTTGAGACTTTAAAAAAATATTTATAATTTATAAATCGCAGGTGTTACTAAGTTACCTGCGATTTATTTTTATATCATTTTCCATACAAAAACGGTAAATATTTTTCAATTATAATATTTGCTACTAAACATAATAATATTGAAATAATAGCTACAACTATTCCAATAATTAAATTATTTTGTGCTAATGCATTTTTAGTATATGGAATAGCTATTTGAAAAAATAGTATTGGCATTTTATGCATTACTAATATCGCTAAGGTTTTTTGCCCAATATATTCTAATAATTTACATTTATTTATTATTACGCTAATACCTATGTATCCAATTATACTTAATATACTAGAAATATAAAATAACAAAATGTTGTTGTAAACATCTGCTGAATACCTTACTCTTCCATTTTTTAGCCCTACAAGCATTCCTACAGCCAGTGTAATAATAGTTAATCCTATAATCAAGAATTTATTGTTATATATTGCTTTAGCTTTTTCGAGATTTTTAGAAAATAAAAATCCTAAACTAAAAAATACTAACATCGTAATAGCTGTATCTAGTCCATAAGGTAAACAAGAAATATTAGTATGATAATTTATAGCATATCCTAAAGCAGCACATATTGAAACTAATATAATAATCTTATTTTCCTTTAATATTTTAATAGCAAAATAAAATATAATGTTTGTTGAGAATAAACATGGTAAAAACCATAATGGAAGATTATATTTTAAATGTCCTGTTTTTGCACTTCCATATAATAGTCCTAAAACATTCGTTAATATGTTTCCGTCTATGTTTCCTCTGCTTAGTGAATTTGCTGCAAACTTTCCTAGTATAGCATATATCAATATACTAACAATTCCAAAGCAAAAATATGGTACCAATAATTGTTTAATTTTTTTAATCAAAAATGTTGCAAATTTTTCTTCTTTATTTTTAAAAAGCATTCCTGAAATGAAGAAAAATAAGGGTATATGAAAAGAGTAAAAATATGTTTGTACTTCTCCTTCTGTAAGAGTATGCCCTATAACTACAAATATTATTGCAATAGCTCTTAATATGTCAATCCATTTTATTCTCTCTATCATATACTCCTCCATTCTTGCAGTGTTCTTCTGGATACAATTCAAAATCCACATCATGTAATAGTCCTATGTTACCCCAATATTCAACATCCTCATTTAATTCTTTAGCAAAGTATCTCATAACACCTTCAACTGTTAAAGCATGTCTTGTATGAAATTCATCTTTGTTATATTTTTTTAATATTTCAAATGCTTCTTCTCTTTTCATATATAATCGCCTTCTAATAGGAGAAATTTTACCACACATCATTTTATATTTCAATACATATAATTGCATCATTTTCAATTCTATCTAATAGAAATTTCATAAATTTAGCATCTATAGCAATGCACCCTGCTGTTGGCCTTTCTGCACTACAATGTAGAAAAATTGCACTTCCTTTACCTGGTATATTTTTAGGATTTGTTTTTATTTCTATAGCATACTCATATTGTTTTGGATATTCTATTAAATGTTCACTACTATTCCAGTCTTTTTTTACTTTTGTAATATCTACAAGTTGATTATAAAATTTTGAATTTATATCATCTACCCAATGCAAGTTTTTAGTTATTTTAATGTAATTGCTAAATTTGACTTCATCATGCGTTCCAAATGCTATACCTAAGTTATACTTACCAACTGGTGTTTTTCTATCTCCCTCTCTTTTATCATTTGTTATTCCATTTTTGCCTATAAAAGCTTTAGTACTAAACAGCTTTACATTATTTTCAAGAAAATCCAATGTTGCTTCACTTCCACTAATATCAGTTACCTTTATAACTTGATTACTCATTTTTCCTCCAATAAAAAAGTCTAATATATTTATATTAGTCCATTTGAGTTTTTATTTCTTTTCTTTATTACGTTTATCTTGTATAATTTCCATTTCTTTTTCTGTAATCAATGTAACATTATTTTCTTTTGCCCATGCTACACATCCCTTTAATACAGTACTCAAAAATACTCTTGGTACTTTTACAAGTTTAGCACAAGCTTCATCTGTAAATTTTACATCTGGATCAATTCTTGATGCTGCATACTTAACAGTATCTAAGCTAATACCTTTGCTTGCTGGTATTGGCTCTGATACAGGTCTTTTGAATTTTGTATACCAGAAGTTTTTATTATCTCTGTAGCCATAATCAACTGGTACTTGTGGGAAATTATATGAATTTACTCCATTTATTATAGCATCATAATATTGTGGTTTAATTAAAATATTATCAATTTTTAAAATAAAATGTGCACCATATTGACTTGTAATACCATTAAATTGATGGTATGGTGGTAAATATTCATCTTTAACCACATCATTTTCTGCACCATCTAACTCTTTTACCCAAGTACATTCAAATACTTGGAATGCCTCTTGAATAATTTTAGGATATGATTCATTTGGATTTTCTCTAGCTCTTTTTCCATCTACTAAAGTAAATATACAGTCTTTCATCTTTTCTTCTGTTGTTTCTCCTGGGTAACCTAATCTTACCGCTTCTTTAAAATACTTTCTCTTATCAGTTATAAAGTTTATACTACACTTACCTGTTCTTAGAATGTTTTTAGCGGTATTTGAACTGTTTCTGCAACAAAGAAGCATTGCATAATAATCCTTTCCTGCAATATAGTATGGAAAGCATAGCGAATATGAACCTAAATTAGTTTGACCAGATTCACTTAATGTTCCAATTTCTGTTGTTGGCATTGGAAAAAAGCTTGATGTTTGATAAAAGTTATCAACAATTCTTAAATCTTTAAATCCATTCAACTCTTCTAATTTCTTTTCCATAAAATTCAACCTCTCTTTTTCTTTTGATTATACTGATTATATATTAAATAATAATTTTTGTATCCAATTTATCTTTCAAAATCTTCTTTCTTTATAGATTTTTTCTAAATATACTTTTTCTGTTAAATTTCTGGTAACAGGTGTTCTGTTATCATCTCTAATAATGTCTGGTATATTATCTCTTACTAATTTATTATATATCTTTTCCATATCTACCTCCCAATAGCTTCAACTGAGTATTTGGTTTGTTTCTTATCTTTCATATTTTTAATCTTTTCTACAAATTGTAATTTCTCGCTATCATTAACATGACTCTTTCTCAACTTTATTCAAATAGAAATTATATATTTTATTGTTTGCTATATTCATAAGTTTAGCTAATATTATGCTTAATCCAATTACTAGAATAGCATATAAATAATCAACTCTACAATAAAAGAGAGGATTTCTCAATAAATACATAACTAATCCATGATATAAATAAATTTCAAAAGATATATTTCCCAAAAAAGTAAATACCTTATCATTCAATCTTATTTTTTCTAATATAGTAAACAATACAAAAAGTAATGCTATACAAATAATATTCATATTTATAACAGGAATAGGCTCTCTCATTATATCGTCTGCTAGATCTGTATCGTTTATTATATCCATAATGGCATATCCACTTGTGAAGAATTGAATCCCTATTATTGCAAATAATATAATTGAAAGCATAATTGCATATCTAATTATTTTATTTTTGTCTTTTAATGTTATTGTATATTTTTCTTTATAACTTGCCCAATATATACCTATAAAAAATGCAAAACAAGAATTAACCCACCAATTATTAAAGCCTAAAATATTATTAACAACTATGCAATATAAAATAGTTCCACCAAATACTGCAATATTTATCATTTTCTTCTTTTTTAAAAACTTAGCTGACAAATAAAAAACGATATATAAAATAATAATTGCTAACACATACCACGAAAATCTTACAACTGGTTCTCCTTCAACTAAAGAATTAAAAATTTTTCTAAGTGATAATTGTCTAGTTAATAGATATGCTAAAATAGTAAATATAATTGCGATTATATATGGTATAACTATTTTCATTATTCTTTTATTCCAAAAATCTTTTAGATAATTCTCTTTTTTTAGATAGCTTGTCATTAGTCCATATCCCGAATAAAAGAAAAATGCTGAAACAGCAATAACTCCTACTATTGTAAATACTTTAAGTAGAATTGTGTCTTTTATATAAATAGACAAGTGGTGTATTATTATCAATAATGCCAATAGTCCCTTTATTTTATTACTATTGTATTTATCCAATACATCATTATTTGCATTAAAAATAGATTTTCTTTTTATTATTAGGCATATAATTCCTATTAAAAATATTATATCTACTATGTTAATATTGAATATTGCTACATCATTGGGTAATGGATAAATACTGTCTGATTTTATTGTTGGCAACATATACTTTGTTCTCCTATTACTACTAATAAATACATATTAAAGTAAGCGATAACTTACTATTCTCCCGACTAATTACTAAATTGTAATATTATTACTTGTTTTTTTATATATTTTAATATTTTAATTAATAATGGTCTAAAAATCAAATATATCACATATTCAATAATTCCACCGATTACATTTGTTATTATATCAGTCATATCAGCGTCGTGTACATATCATACTCAAACAACCTTTTGAATATTTTTGAATTTTTTATTAAAATATCACCTTTTTAGTTTCGCCTAAAAACAAAAAGCTTTATTTTTCAAAGCTTTTTCGATGTAGTACTGAAACACACTCAACATGCGACGTGAAAGGGAACATATCTACTGGTTGTATTTCTTTTATGTTGTATTTTTCTTCTAGCTTTGATAAATCTCTTACCATTGTTGCTGGATTGCAACTTATATATACTAATTTTTCTGGGCTTAATTTTAATATGTTATTTATTGTGGTATCATCTAAGCCTCTTCTTGGTGGATCTACAAATACAACATTTGGAGTTATATGTTTTTCATGTAATAAGTTTTCCAAAACTTTTTCTACATCTCCACAAGTAAATTCTATATTTTCTATATTATTTATTTTTGCATTTTCTTTTGCATCTTCTATTGCTTGTTCTACAATTTCAATTCCATATACCCTTTTTACAAACTTTGAAGCATATATTCCTATTGTTCCTATTCCACAATATAGATCAAGTAAAATGTCATCTGCTTTTAAGTTTGCTCCTTCAATTGCTTTATTGTATAAAACCTCTGTTTGCACAGGGTTGGTTTGATAAAATGACATTGGTGAAATTTTAAATGTATAGTCTCCTAGTTTGTCATAAATATAGCCATCACCATATATAGTAATATTTTTATTTCCTAGTATTACATTTGTATTTTTAGTGTTTATATTTTTTACAACTGTTTTTAGTTTGAATTCACTTTGTTTTAAACCATCTATTATACATTCTACTAGTTCTTTTTCTTTTGGTATATTTTCTCCATTTATAACTAATACGCACATTATCTCTTTAGTTTTTACGCCAACTTTTATTACAATATGTCTAAACAAACCTTTTCCTGTCTTTTCATTATATACAGATATTTTGTTTTGGTTTAAGAATTCTACAATTGTTGTTGTAATTTGTTCTGATATATGGCTTTGAATTTTACATTCTTTCATTGGAATTACTTCATGTGTTCTAGCTGCAAATATTCCTGTAACTACTTCTCCATTCTTTGTATAGCCTAATGGGTATTGGGCTTTGTTTCTATAGTTGTATGGATTTTTCATTCCTATTGTATTTTGTACTCCAATTTTTTGTTTTAATGTTTTGTTTACTAAATTTTGAACTACTTCCTGTTTCATCTTTAATGTTGCTTGATAATTTATATGTCTTAAATTGCATCCTCCACATCTTGTGTATGTGCTACAGTCTACTTTTTCTCTGCTTGAAGCAGTTTCTAATATCTCTAATATTTTACCAAATCCATGAGATGCAGTAGTTTTTAATATTAGTATTTTACATTTTTCACCTTTTATTGCTTGTGGTATAAATATTATATAGTCATTTATTTTAGCTATGCCTTCTCCTTCATATCCATTATCTATAATATCTACAATATATTCTTCATTTTTCTTTACTGGTATTTCCACTTTTTTCGTTCCTCCGTTGAAGTTTAAATTTAGTTGGAAAAGAATTATTCTAATTATTTTTCAACTTCTATATATTTTTTTATAATCTGATACAACTTCTGTACTGGCAATCCAACAACTGTATTGTAATTTCCATCAATCTTTGTTATAAACTTTGAAAATTGTCCTTGTATTGCATAAGCTCCTGCTTTGTCCATTGCTTCTCCTGATTCAATCCACCCGTTTATTTCTTTTTCATCTATCTCAGATAAATATACTTTTGCTATATCATAATCTGTAATAACATCTTGTTTACCATCTTTTTCAATTATCACGCATAAACTTGTAATTACTTCATGTACATCATTTTGTAATTCTGAAATCATTTTAAAAGCTTCTTGTTTGTCTTTTGGCTTTCCATAATGTTTACCATCTTTTAATACTAAAGTATCTGAACCTATTATAATTCTATCTCCTGTAGTTTTATCAAATACTTCTTTTGCTTTTAAATAAGCTATTCTTTTTGATTGTTCCTGAATTGTTAAGCCTTCTTTAAAACTTTCATCTGCATTGCTTACAATCACCTCAAAATCTTTTGTAATATATCCTAATAATTCTTTTCTTCTTGGCGAAGCTGATGCTAGTATTATTTTCATAAAATTTATCTCCTTTCATCTTCTTACAGATTATATCATAAAAATACAAAAAGCGATAGTTTTGCCCTATCGCTTTTAAAAGTTTATTGTATTGTCTCTAATTCATAGCCTCTGTTTCCTACTCCAATTTCAGCTACTGTTTCTATTGTGTGTACTACATATTTATGTTATTCTTCTCTTAGAACTGCTCCACATCTCTTGTTAAGAGTTTTTAATATACTTTCCATTTTAGCATTTATTTCTTCTGATGTCATAGTTGTATTACCATTATCAATTACAATTCTTAACATTATTGATTTTTTACCTTCTGGAACTTGGTTTCCTCTATATTCCTCAACAAATTTTACATCTTTTAATTTGCCTTTGATTGAGCCAGAAATTTCTTCCCATGTTACAGATTCATCAACTAAAATTGATAAATCTTTTTCAACTAATGGCAATAAAGGAATATGAACAAACTTATTATCCCTAGAAGCATAAGGTACTAACTCATCAACATTTAATTCAAAAATTGCAACATTAGCTCTTTTTATTTTAGCAGAGCTCATAGTTTTTATTGATAATAATCCTAACTTACCTATTACTTTGTCATCTAACATAATATCTAAATATACATTTACATCTGCCCAAGAAGGTTTTTCACCTTGTTTCAAAGTTATTTTTTCCATGTGGCAGTATTCAGATATATTTTCTATTACACCTTTTAATTCGTAAAATAGCTTACTAGCATCTTTTCCAACAATACTTGCTGTCAATAATTTTTTATGAACTGGTAATGTCTCATCTTCTGATGATTCATGATATTCACCTTTTTCAAATGCTTGGGCAACTTCAAATAATTTGAATTCATCAAAGTATCTTAAGTTTTTAGAAATCGCCTCTAACATTCCTGGTATAAGTGAAATTCTTAAATATGCTTCACTTGGTGATGGAGGTGTGGCTAGTTTAACTGAATTTTCCTTATCCACTCCAGCTGCATCTATATATTTTTCGTCTATCCAAGGATATGTAAATATCTCATTAAATCCACATCTAAAAGCTAAATATTGTTTTAATCTTTGCTCTAATAATACTTTGTTTTGTAAAACAGCATGTTCAAATTTAACAGTTAGTGGTTTAGCTTCAAAACTTTCAAAGCTTAGTAATCTAGCTATATCTCCCATTACATCATCTTTTAAAGATACATCTCCTGTTGAACGCCATACTGGAACAACAACATGGTAAACTTTATCTTTATATTCTACATCATATCCTAAAGCTTTTAATACTTTTTCAATTGTTTCTCTAGGTAAAACTTTTCCTAATCTAACATTAAGGAATTCTTCTGATACATCTATTACTTCTCTTTGTGTTTTTATTGGATAAACATCATTGAATGCTACAACTTTGCTTTCTGGGAATATTTCTTTAAATAATTGCAATGCTAATGCAATTCCTTGGCTAACTCTTTCAGTATCAAGATTTTTTTCATATCTTATAGAAGCATCTGTTTTTTCGTCAAATCTTTTTCCTGTTTTTCTAATTGTAGAAGCTATGAAATTAGCAACTTCTACAACAACCCCTGTTGTTTCTGGAAGAATTGAATCTTTTTTACCTCCACGTATTCCTGCTAATGCCATTGCATCTGTGTCATCACATATTACTAAATCATCTTCGGTTAGGCTAATTGTGTTATTATCAAGAAGTAATAATTCTTCATCTTTTTTAGCATTTCTAACAATTATTTTTTCACCATTTACATGTGTTCTATCAAAAGCATGTAAAGGTTGACCTACAGCCATCATAACATAATTTGTAATATCTACAATAGCACTTATTGGTCTCATACCTGCATTTATTAAAGCTGCTTTCATCCACATTGGAGATTCTTTATCATATACATTTTCTATTTCAATTGCAGCATATCTATTACATTTTTCAGGTACTTGTATTTCAACATTGTATTTTGGAAGATTTTTATCAATTTCTATACTTGGTAATTCTTTTAAAGGTACATTATAAATTGCTGATAGCTCTCTTGCTATTCCATAATGTCCCCATAAATCTGGTCTGTTTGTTAATGATTTATTATCTATTTCAAGTACAACATCATCCATGCATATTAATTCAGCTATATTTTGACCTGGTTTACATTCAGCACCTTTTAAGTCAACTATTTCATCTTCACTTTTAGCTGGGAAAATGTTCTCTAAATATACTTCTTCTGCTCCACAAATCATACCATAAGATGATTCGCCACGCATATTTGTTTTCTTTATTTTAACTAAATCTGGTTCTCCATGCCAATATACTTCAGCTCCTGGTTTAGCTATAACTACATATTCACCTACATATAAGTTTGATCCACCACATACAATTTGTACTGGTTCTGATTCACCTATATCTACCATACATATTCTTAATGAGTCTGCATTAGGATGTTCTTTTACTTCTAATATTTTTCCTACTACTATGTCGTGAAATTTATCACTAGTATTTTCAACAGACTCTACTTCAACTGTTCTTAATGTTAAATCATAAGCTATTTGTTTGTTTGTTATTTCTTTTGGTAAATCAACATATTTTTTAACCCAATTTAATGATACTTTCATTTTGTTTACCTCCTTATTTAAATTGCTCTAAAAATCTTAAATCTGCACTATGGAATAATCTTACATCATCCACTCCATAACGCATCATAACTAATCTGTCTAATCCAATGTTAATATAAAATCCTGTCCATTCTTCTGGATCAAGTCCAGCAGATTTTAAAACATTAGGATGAATTACGCCACCTGGCATTACTTCAATCCAGCCATTGTGATTACATACACTACAGCCTTTTCCATCACATACTAAGCATTCCATGTCTATTTCATAACCTGGTTCAGTAAATGGGAAAAATCCTTCTCTCATACGTACATTGATTTTTCTACCAAATACTTTTTCAAGAATAGTTTGAATCATTACCATTCCAGATGAGAATGAAATATTTTTATCAACTATAAGAGCTTCATATTGGAAGAATGCTCTTTCATGTCTTGCATCAGTATTTTCGTTTCTATATACTCTACCTGGGTAAACAAATCTCGCAGGAGCACCATGTTTTAATAAATATCTAACTGATCCACCTGTTAAATGAGGTCTTAAACATAAACGCTCATTTCCTAATTTTTCCTCTGTTCCATCTAACCAGAATGTATCCATAGATTGACGTGCTGGATGGTCAGAAGGGAAATTTAAGTTATCAAAAGCATATTTTTCACTACTAATATCATCTTCACTATATACTTCAAAACCTAATGATAAAAAGGCTTCATTTAGGTCATAACACATTTGAGTAATAGGATGTAATGCTCCTTTACTTATAGCTGTTCCTGGTAATGTAAGGTCTAAAGGTTTATCAACAACACTTTTAGCACTTATAAGTTCATCTTCTTTTTGTTTTATTTTATCTCCAAATAATTGTTTAATTTCAGTTGTTTTCATTCCAACAACCTTTTTTTCTTCATTAGATAATGTACTTATAGATTTTAAAACTTCACCTAACTCGCTTTTTTTACCAGTTAGTTCTTTTGCAATATTTTGCAATTCTTCTACTGTTTTTGCATTTTCTAGTTTTTCAAGTCCATCGTTTTTGATTTTTTCTAACTTTTCTTCCATAATAGCATTTCCTTTCCCTAAAAAACAAAAATAGTGATACCAAACTAAAGGACGAATCTTTTAATCCGCGGTACCACCTTTTTTCTAATTTCTTAGCACTTATTAAAATAATTTTCTTAACGATATTGACTCCATTATTGAAATTCATTATATAGCTTCTCTAGTATGGCTCTCAGTCTGTTGACCATAATTCCCTGTATAGAACTCTAAATAACTACTTAGATAATTTCTTCATCATATATCGAAGACATTTATATATTACATAAAACTGTATAAATTATACATTCAAAATAGCTTTTTGTCAATAAAAAATTGGTAGGAAAATTTGTGTTTCCTCCTTAAAAAAATTTTTGCTGAGGATGCTAATTGTTCTTTCGAACAACTGCTATAGTACATCATGATTTTATGTTAATTTCAAGTTTTTTACATAAAGCTCTTTAAATTTCTCTTTTAGCTTATTTATATATTTCCTTATTTTATTCCTTTATAAAATGATACGATAAATTTTAAATTTTTAAAACAAAAAAAATCAACCCTAAAGGTTGATTTTTGGTGCCAACGACGTAGACATTTACAACTCGCTGGCTCTCTTGACGATTGATATAAAATCAATCAAATTATAATTATATTAGCAAATTATTAAATAAAAATCAAGCATTTGATAAAATATTTTATATCAGCTAGAACCTCGCCGTCATTTAGAAATAAAATTGATTTTTATTCTTGGTTTCTTGCAAGGTAAAAGTTCCATCTGATACTGCTCGGAATTCATTTGCCATTGTGCTTTCCTCCTTAACAATTTTGTTTACGAGTTACCTTAAAAGTCTGTTTGAGTATCAACCTCCTTAATATAATCGAGAAGAGCAGAGAATCTTTCATCATCAGCATATAATGACTTGTCCCATTCATACCAAATGTCAAATGCTGTTGATGCTCCGTTTTGTACCATTTGCTGAACTCTTTTGCTTTTGAAAACAACATTGTTTTCTTGCTTATCCAAAGGATTTTGACATCCCATATCTTGATAAACCTTTGCCTGTATATCGGCATCTAATTTATCACAATGATAAGCAAAAATTGCTTCTCTCGTTTTCCTTTCATCAAACTCCAGCAACAATGCAAAGTATTCTTCTTTCTTAATTAAGTCGCCGAGAACTTCCTTGATTGCAGCATGTTCTCTTCGCATTTTTTCTTCTGGCGTTACATTATCAAAAGGAGTAATATCTCCTATGACAACTTCTCCTAGTTCGTGAAGTACTAGCATTTTTATTACTTTACCGATGTCCAAATGTGTTTCAAATTCAGAATCGATACTTAATGCCAGTATGCATGTTCCGTAGATGTGTTCTGCAATGCTTTCAATTCTCTCCTTACTTACATTCCAATGTGTTCCATCCCAGCCAGTTCTGATTTTATATTTCAGCTGTGTAGCCAAAAGATAAAATCTCATTGTACTCTTAAACCTTTCTTCCATAAAAATTCCTCCTTCAATAATTATTGTGATGCCTATGATTTATATGTTAACTCCAAAAGGAGATTATAAAAATTAATTAACTTATTGGCTAAATCTTAATAATTATACCATAAAATCTTGTATTTATCAATAGTTCAGCCAGTTTTTCAACGAATATGATATTTTTAATTAATATTATTAAATAAATATAAAGCTATTTTATTTTGTTCTGTCGTTTCCATTTCCATAAGTTTAGCCATTGCAAAAACTACAAGTTTATATTTTCCAAAATTTATAAGTGTAGTTCTATATTCTTCATCTATATCTTTTAACATACTATCAAATTTTTCATAATATCCTTTAGTATTATAAATAAGACCTGACCATTTGCTTTGGCTCATACATATTGCTAATCTTAATTTATCTTTAATATCCATATTATTTATCATATCTATTAAATATTTTACTTTTTCTTGTTCCATTTTCTATTACCTCCATATTAAAATCTTGTATCATTATTTTTCTTTCTACTCTTTTCCGTTTTGCTTTCATTTGGTATAGTTACTTTTCTTAAAATGTTATTAGCAATTTCATTATCGTTATCATCAAATATGCCATTTTTATATAAGTCATCACTAACAATTTTATAATTTGTGTCATTATCATAAGTTATCCTTTTATGAAAGTGGCTCATTAAATTATGCCAAAAGCCTTTGAATTTCTGTAATTGTGCTTTTAGGCTTTCTTTTTCTTCTTGTAGTTTTATAATTATCTTTTCTTTAGCAGATAATTTATCATTTAATTTTTCAATAACTTCATCTTTTTGTTCTATTTGATATTGAAGTGAACGATTTTCTTGACCTACTTCAAGTGTATAAAATTCAAAATCTTCAATAGCAACATTTAAGTCATTTACACTTCTAACTGTCTGAGTAACATTAGTTACGTTTTCAATATAAATTTTGATATTTTCTATATTCTCGTTGGAAATAAGCTTATTATTTTTATCTAGCAAAGGCGATTTTAAATTATCTAGTATTTTAGAAATATCTTTACTTGTATTATCTAGCTTTTTAGTTTGTTTATTGGCATTTTCTAGTTTTAATTTTTGCTTCTCTAGTTTTTTCTTCATCTCTCTGTAATTGCCCATTTCATTAACATTAATATCTTGATTTCTGCCCTTTTGCTTTGTTTTAAGCCTACTATCAACATCATAGAACTTATTATATGATTTTATACAAGCATTTCTCATCTTATCTTGTATTTCAGAAAGTAGGGTTTTAGTAAATAGTTGTGATTTACCGACTTGTTTTTTCATACCTCTTTTACAATTTTCTATTACAGGAACGCCAATAATGTGCATATGTGGAGATGTTTCATCATAGTGAATTGTAGCATTGGCTATTTTAAAGTCAGGAAGTAGTTTAGATAATTCCTGTATTTGTTCATTATAAACATCAGTCATTTTATATCTATACTCATTATCTTTGTCTTGCCAAAAGTCCATATCTCCAAGTTCTATTATAATCTCACAAGCAATATCATTTTGAGAATCGCACACTTTTTGAAAATAATCTTTGATTTGTCTATCTGCTCTTGTTTTAGCATTATATTCAATTCTAGCTTGTTCAAATTTATATAAATATACTTGCTTAACATCTTCTACAATATCATTAGTTCCATATATAGTTGTAATAAGTTCTCTTTGATTATCATAATCTCTTAAATTGTGCTTATTTGCTTTTGATAAATCTTTTGCATTTTGAATAGCATTATTTGAAAAAGAGGTAGTACCTGATATATTTCCTTTTGATACTTTTTTTGCTAATTTACTTTTATTCTTATCACTACCCAAGTGAAAAGAATATGCTAATTCCTGTTCCATTAAAAGCACCTCCTTGAATTTGCTCCGAAGCACAGGACTTTGACCTTGTCATAAGTCCTAACCCCCTATGAGTTATGACGTGCCATCATAACTCGGGGGCTCTGCGGGGCAATAAATTTTCTCCCAATGGAATAAAATTTATTCAAATTACCTCACACATAATTTATATTGCTAACCACAAATATAAATTTGTTCTCGTTAATTTGTTGTTGCAACATAGTTTATATACCAAGCAGGAGTTGCAACAATTATTCAGCATTTTCTTCGTCGTATTTTACTGGCTTTACCCCTATTGGAATAGGAGTAAGCTCTTTCATATAAACTACACTATCGTTTGTTTCATCTGGTATAGAGTCAAATGCTGAATTTATATCTTGCATTTGGAATTTATCTTCTTCATTTATATAGATAATTCCAAATTCATAAGTCGGCATTTTACCTTCTGGATCTAATTTATAATAGTCTTGTAAAGGGAATACCCTAACAATAGCACTATTATTTTCAGCAAAGTTAAAATAGAAACATTGCTTATCTACATAGTAAGTTGCCTCTGCAAAACTTACATCATAGTATTGTCTTAATCTCATTATAATTTTGCCAACTTCTTCCTCTGGCAAATAGTTACTAAATCTGACACTTCCTAATACATTTCCTAATAGCATAGGTTTTGTTGTATCAATATATCCATTATCGTATAATTCCTGACAAGGTTTACAAATTGAATCTCTAAAGTTTATTTGTTTGACAACAACTTCTTTACCAACTAAAGCAAGTTCAATATCATCAACATACCTCATTATTAAATCTGCTTGTTCTTCACGAGTATAATCTTTCCAAGTTTTAGTTCTTTCTTGATATTCTTTGATAAGCTTGATTTTATTTATGAAATCAATATCTCGCTTTAATAAAATATCTTTTGGAGTAAATCTCAATTCTTCTGCACAATCGGTAGTATCTAATTCGTTTTTAAGATTTTCTATACATTGTTCTACAATAGCAGTTTCTTTAGTATATACATCTAGTCCAAATGCTCCATTTATATATGCTTTTCTAATTCTTTCAAGTTTCTCGTCTTGTTTAACAAGTTCTTTTTCTATTTTTTCTTTTGGCTCATCAAATTTTTGCTTTATCATAGGCAAGAAGAATTGATTTACAACCGAGTCATATTCTACTAATTCACCAATAAATTGATTAAAGTATTCATTTATAATATTTTCTTTAAAAGAAATCTTACAATCATTGCAATAGTAATAGAAGTATGGCTTTCCATTTTTCTTTGTAGTTGCTTTACCACCTAATATACGACCACATTTCGGACATTTCAGTTTTTGTAAATACAGATATGTCAATGTTCTTTGATAACTTCTAGAATTTTTCTTTTTCTGTACTTGGCAATCTTCCCACATTTCTTTAGAAATAATAGGCTCTACAACATTTTCATAATAAGTTGGATTTTTAGTTCTTTTTCCGTGAACGAAGTCACCTTTATATATTTCATTTTCAAGAATAGTTTGAATAGTAGAATCTCTCCAATTATCTTTTCCTAAAACTTTTTCTTCATTGAATAGATTACTTATTTTTTGATAAGAATAGCCTTCAGAATATAACTCAAATATTCTAACAACTACATCTTTTGTGGAATAGTCTATAACAAGAGTTTTATTCTCATGTTTATAGCCTAATGGAGCAATATGTGGAATATGACCTTGCTTTATTGCACCTGCTAAACCTATTTTAGTTCTCTCGCTAGTTCTTTCAATTTCATTTTGACTTACACTCATTAAAAGTCTTGCAACCATTTTTCCATTTGCTGTTGTTGTATTTACTTCATCATTTGCACAATCTAAATAGGCTTCGTTCTCATCTAAAAATGTTATAAGATTTTCCCAATCATAAATACTTCTAGTTATTCTATCTAACTTTAAAGAAATAATAGTATTTATCTTTTTAGATTTAATATCTTCTTTTAATCTTTCAAACTCTGGTCTATAATTACCAGTCTTTGCACTTATCCCAGCATCTTGATAATAATCTACAATCTCATAACATTTAAATCTACAAAAAGTTTCTAATCTTTCTTTTTGCTCTGGAAGGCTAAAACCTTCACGAGCTTGGTCTTCAGTAGATACTCTCATATACAATCCACATTTTTTCTTTTCTTCACCCAATTTCTAAACCTCCTAACAAAAAAGAGACATCAAAGTACATATGAGTACTGTTGACATCTCTTAAATCCATTTATCGCGTAATAAAATACAATATATCTGTAATATAAATTTTTCAAAGTACTCATACATTTATATATAGCTCTTGTCGAACAACTATACATAATTAATTGTCTATATTATATCACGATTTAAGGAAATGTCAATTTTTTACAAACTAAATTCTTTTCAAATATTGTTCTAATTCAGATAAACGGATTTTATTTACTAAATTAGAAATATAAACATCATTTGAGTAGTTAAAGACCAGAAATGTAATGTTTTTTATAATTACTCTATGTGGTTCAATATATGAGATATTTGTTTTATCAATCTTTCTTATGCTACCATTGATAAAAGTAGGAGTAACCTTTGAGAACTCACATATAAATTCAAGTCTTTTCTTTAAGTTTTCCTCAAATCGTAATTCTTCTTTAATTATATTCATTTCAAGCACCATCCTTTCCTTTTAAGATTGGATGACTTTTTTTACAACAAAAAAAAATCAACCATTTCTGATTGATTTTCATACCGTCTGTTCTATAAAAAGTTCGAACAGATACGTCATTGGTGCGATTTCGAAACAGGTATGCGAAAAATTTCACCATTTATTTATCATTTTATAAAATTCAATTTACTATAATTAGTCTAACATAATATTTTATTTTTTGCAATACAAAAAATCTAAATTCTCAAAATTAACATCCTTAAAATATGGATTTTTAATTGATTCTGTTGTATAATATGAATAATAATTAAATATTGGAGAAAATAATGAATAAAATAAAGTTAAAATATTTAAAAGTAAAGTGGCTAAAACAATTCAAAGAACTTATTAAAAACAAATCTAAGGATTACTATAAAGACTCCTTATCCAAGCTTTACAATTTTGATACTAAAACAAGTTTATTTTCTATTTCTTTTCTTGATACAGTTAATAATAGAGAATTAAACAAACTCATAAAAAAAATACATAAATTAAAGAAAAATAAAAAGTACAAAATTGATGTTTCTTATAGAGCAAAAAGTTTAAAGAATATAAACTATATTCATCCACAATTTGACTATACTGGTAGTGGTAGCGTAGCAACTATAGCATTTTTGAATGATTATATTTTTTCTCGAATTGAAATGTCGTGGTCACAAATAAATAATGATGAAGCTATAATACAATATGTTGTTTACTTTAAAAAGGTTATTACATCATTTGAAACAATACATAATTTTATTATAAAAAACTATAAAATATTAAAACATTCGAATTTTACACCATTTTATTTTGATATAAAATTTTTTAAAAGAGAGCAAACTCAATGTATTGATACAGAATTAAAGTATTTTAGGGTAATAATTCAGAGTAAATTAAAAAAACTTGCATATTCTCACAATTTGAAAAGATATCTACTTCCCGTAAAATTCACTTATTTGTTTGATGAAAAAACAACAAACATTATGAAATATATTAAATCACCATTTTTAGAAGAATCCTTTATAATAGATGATGATCATTATTTTATAATAAATAATTTAGAAGATATTGAGGGTGCAGAAATTAATGAATTTATATTTAAAAAAAGTTTTAATCCCATTGATTTTGTACACATCTTTTCACAATTTCGTATGTCTCTATATTATAAATTGTTTTACAATATAGAAAAATATGAACTCGAAAAACGAATTACAAAATATCTTAATTCTAATAAAATTATAATAAATTTTTGGGACTATAAATGGCTACTTAATAAAAATAAACGTATTAATGAAAAAAGATTTTATAAATTAAAGTACGAAAATAAAATAAAGTGTTATTCTAGTTCAAAAGGAACTCTATTGGATTATAAATTATTAAATGGAATAAAGAATGTATATAGTGAAAACATTGATTTTATTAAAAATATCAACTCATTAAATTATAATATTTTAACTTTTATTATATCTTTTGTAGCATTAATCGTTGCTATAATTTGTATATTTAATTAAAACTATGTATGGAGGTATATGTATGAATATTATTGAAGCATTTATGAATGTATATATGTATGAATTAGAAAAAGAATTACAAAAACATAAAGAAAAATTATCACAAATATCATTTCAGTCTGATGAAGCAAACACTGACAGACCTTTAAAAGAATATCTTAGAGATTTTATTAAAATGAATTTTAATAAAATTCCAGATAACTCTACTATCAATACAATATCTTTAGGAAATAAAGTACAATTTACTGATACGAATATTGAACTAAAATCAATTAAGATTGATAGAGTTCTATTGCCAGAAGATATAACGCAAGATATAAAGGATGAATTAAGTAAAAATAGAAAAAGTATTTTTACAAATCCAGATTTATGCCTAGAAATAAACTATAAAAATAATAGATATTTTCAAACAATAGAATTAAAATCAACTAAAAATAATTCTATACCTGGTTCAAGTATTCAGCAAATAAAACCAGAAGAATGGGTTATTTTTATAAAACACACTTCTACTACTATTGAAATTAGTACAGGACAATACATAAATGCAATCAATGCTAAAATGGAATTTCCTGACAGAAGCCCTAGACCTCAAGTATCTTTTTCTGAATTGCAAAAATGGAATATTAAAAATAGAAAATTGAATCAAAATGAATTAACTTATAACATTGATGATAAATATTTTAAAGAAGAATTATTATGTGATTGGCAAAAAGTTTTAGTTGACAATTGGATTGATGTATTATTTGATTTTGAACCTACTAGAAATCCAACGTGGTTTAATAATACATTAAGAAAATTTATCATCGAATTTTTATATAAATATGATAATCTTTCTGAAAATGAAAAAACAAAATATAAAGAAAACGTAAAAAAGAATATTAAGTAGCAAAAAGAATATCGATTATTCGATATTCTTTTTGTTTAATGTATCATATAGTGCATTCGCAACATTCCAAGCTAATATTGGTGGAACTGCATTTCCAACTTGTTTATATGCACTTGATGAACTACAAGGAAATATAAAATCATCTGGAAAACTTTGTAATCTAGCACATTCCCTTACAGATAATCTTCTCCAACCAGTAACATCATTAATATCATTAGGATTATTTGACCTATAGTGTCCTTCAATATTACCATGATGTTCTGCTCTTATTGTTGGTGATGGTTTATTAGCAGCTATTCTATTATTACCTTGCAATTTTTTTCCAGGATAAAATTTAGCCTTTGAATAATCTTTAGATGTATGATTAGATATAGATGTTTTATCTATCATATTCCATAAATCATCAATTGCTTCCTCTGCTGTTCTAAATGGTTTAATATCATTTCCAAATGTTTCATTTGGGTACTTCATTTTTAAATCTAAATCATTTCTAATTCCAACTATTATTATTCTTACCCTATTTTGTGGTACACCATAATTGGCGGCATTTAATGCTTTATATTGTACATTGTATCCAGCACTTTCGAAATCTTTGATTATTATATCCAATGCAGATTTTTCTTCATTTTCTTTATTTTTTCTAATTCCATCAACATTTTCTGCGACAAAAGCAATTGGTTTGACTTTTTTTACCACATCTAGCATATTTAGGTATAAACGACCTCTATCAGCAGACAAACCTCGTCTCTTTCCAGCCAAACTAAAATCTTGACAAGGGAATCCTCCTATAACTATATCTGCATTAGGTAATTGATTTATATCTATAGACTTAATATCCCCACAATAAGGTTCTTCTTTAAAATTATATTTATAAGTTTCACATGCACTTTCATTAATATCATTTGCATATATTATTTGATATGGGTTCTTTTTAAAGTGCTCTCCAAAAACATCAAAATCGCCTTTAAATCCTAAATCCATTCCACCACATCCAGAAAATAGTGAAATTACTTTATAAATTTTTTCCATTTTACTTTTCCTTTCCATATTCGTTATTATATCATAAATTTTATTAAATAAAATATATTTTTATAATTATTACTGATAAAATTATTTTATATATTTTTTTATTTTTTTCAAACTTTTTTCTAATTCTTCCTTCTTTTGTAATTCTTTATTTTTAATCATAGCTTTATAATATTCTTGTTGCCACAAAATAGTACGCTTTTCAACTTTATAACAATTTTGAATATCTGTATTTAATTGTTTTATTTTCGGAGCAAGTGTTTTAAGTTCTTCATCAAATTTATTTATATCTTCTTGATTTGTAGATTTTCTCTTCTTCCTTTGTAAACTTTCTCTAGTTCCTTTTAAAGTTCTTACTTCATCTTCTAATTTGGTTCTAAAAGCGTTTAAATCGTTTAATGAGCCAATTTTGTTTTTATTTAATAAAACTGCTTGTTTAGATAATTCATTCATATATTTTAGTTCAATTCTCATTTCTTTAGTTAGTGGTACTCTCTCGTTTTTAAAATCAATTTTAGCTGGTAATGGTTCAATCTTTAACAGCAAGCAGAATAAAATATATAGCAATGGTAATTTCCTAATTTCACTTTTTCTTTTAATTTCAAGAATTTTTATATATTCTTCTTTAGACATTTTATATTTTTTAACATATTGGGCTATATTTTTATTTTCATAATCTAAAATTCTATCTATAACCTTATCATGTGAATAATTATCTCCAAAGAATTTTTGTAAATAAACTTTTCTATTTCTAGTATTATCAATAATAACAAGTCCTTGTTCATAGTCATTTGAGTAGTCATAACCTAATTCCTTCATTCGTTTGGCAAAATCGCCTTCATAATATGATTCTTCAAGACATCTATCAACATCACTTTTTACCATTTGCATATATGGATTTTCCTTTGCAAATCTTTTATAAGCTCCTTTATGTCTCCAAATTTTATCTTCTAATACAGATAAGCCATAATATTGACAAATACAATCTGACACTATTCGCATATAATCTCTTGATGAATAATAATCATAAAATTTCTTACCAGTCTTTAGTGAAACAGAATTTATAACTATATGATTGTGAACATTGTCTGTATTAAGATGTGTTGCAACTACAACTTCAAAATCTTTACCAAATACTTCATTTACATACTCTAGTCCAAGTTCATGAGCAACCTCTGGTGTAACTTCTCCTTCTGCAAAAGATTGTATTAGATGATAACCTATAATTTTTTCTTTTCCTTTATTAAATCTATTTTTTGTAGCTATCATTTCTTCATAAGCTGTTTCAGGCAAACAATTGACACTTGAAACATATTTCATTTCATCAGTTTTATCTCCATTCATAACATATTCAATTAAACCATTTAAATTTGTTGTCCTATTATATAATTGTGTAACTGCCATAAGCAAACCACTCCTACAAATATTTTTTTCTTAAATCAGCTATTATATCTTTAACATCTTTTTCAAAAACCTTTAATGAATCTACATCAATTACTCTTGTTTGATTTGCAACTCTTGCTATTTGATTTATATTTGTTGCTATACCTCTTAATTGTTCTAATGTATCATAAAATTTTTCATCTGGTTTTTCTTTTATTTCTTTATTGAGAATACACATTCTAAAAAAATCGGATTCTGATATAAAGCCACCAAAACATTTTTCTTTTAATAATCTGTTTTCTTCTTCATTTAGATAAAATGATTTTTTAATTGTTCTATTTCTCATATAATCATCTCGCTTTCAATTCAATTTCTTTTCAAAGAAATTGATAATATATTTTGTAAAACTTTTTCTAAAAGTTTTGTTAAAGTCCAGTGTGTTTGAAAATGGACTTTTGGATTTGTGGGAGAACAAATTCACTGCTTGCATTTTTCAGTTGGCTTACTAGATTTAAGTACCATACTAGGTACATTATTGAACTTATCAATGCAACTTTTTGTTTTAATATTAGTGTTTATTTTAAAACAAATGACTAACTTATTTGCACAAATTGGTCATTAAAACTTAGCAGAAGATGAGTTCGTTATTTACTATTTCCTCTGCAATATTCTTGTAGTTATTCATACATTTTACCCATTCTAATTGTTCTATTTTTGTAGCATCAAAATAAACAGGAATACCATCTTTTTTAGCCATATCTTGTATAATACTATGTACTTTTTGTTCACTATTTAAGTCAATTTCTTTTAAATGTTCTGTTAATTTTCCAGTCATTAATAGTTCAATATAAAGTCCTTTATTATACTCTTTTAAATATCTTAATCTGGCTCTACCATACTTACTTAAAGTAACTTTTTCAGTATTATCTACCACAATATTAGGGTAATAATAATCACCAATTTTGGTATAATATAATCCATTATTTTCATCATATATTACACCTTTATTTACATTGTTGTTTTCAATATTACTCATTTCATAAACCTCTTTTCATAAATTATTTTCATTTATTTTTGTTTTTCTTCTTTTTGTTATTTGGAGGTACAATGTGTGTAACTACACTAAAATTAACATTATAATCTGGTTTTACAAGATAATTTTTCATCTCTTTTATTGCAAAAAATCTAATTGGCTTTTCATTTTTCTTTATTTTAAAGCTAATTGCTTTATCTTTATAAGTTGCAATTTCATTTTTTATTCCTTCAGTTTCATCAAATTCTTCACCATTAAAATGGTATTTACCTAAATCTAAATAATTAATGTTCATCTCTTTTTTTAATTCATCAAGATATTCATTAACCTGTTTTTTATTTAAATTTATAGATGTACTTATATTTTGCAAATTACCACTGGTTTCCATTTTAGATGGAATATCAACTACACCTTTTTCATATAATTTATCTACTTGCTCAATAAATGTGCTTCTAAAATTAATTTTTTCTATACTTAAAGTATTATCTTCATTTTTCTTAATAGCAATACTTTCAATAAATCTCGATATAAAATCTTGTTTTTCTTCTTTAGATTTTAAAACCCAAAGATTCAATAACATTTCCTTATACATTTTACCATCTAAAAGAGATTCTTTTTCAATATCTCTATGTGCAATTAAATGTGCAGGATTATATGTTTCTTTTATTAAATCAACAGAATCAATTTGCATATTTTTTAATTCAGCTAACTTCTTATCAATTACATTAATATCTTCTGCTAAATCTTCCATTTCAAGAATTCCATCTTTATAGACTTTTATTAGTCTCTTTTTTTGATCTTTATATTTTTTAATTTCTTTTTCAATTTCTTTTGCTTCATCATCTTTCTTTTCGGCAAGTAGAGGGTAGAAAAATTTATTAACATGATAATCATATTCAATAAAATCTAATATATAGTCAATTAAAGTTCCTTCAATATCATCTTCATTAAAATAAATTTTGCATTTTTCACAAGTATAATACATATATTTAGATTTTTTGCCACCTGCACCTTTACCAGTCATTATTTTTCCACACTTAGGGCATATAAGTTTTTGAAAGAATATATAAACACGATGTCTTGAATAAGACCTTTGATTTTTACCTTTTTGATTTTGAGTATCTTCCCACATTGCACGAGATATAATAGGTGGAACAACATTCATATATATTTCACTTTCTCTATTTTTATCCTTTTTATATCTTTCAAAATCGCCCATATAAATTCTATTATTTATAATTTTTTCAATAGTAGAATCTCCCCACTTAGACTTTACAGGAGATGGTACATTTTCATCATTTAGAATATTAGCAATTTGTTGATAAGACTTTCCTTCAAGATACAATTGATAAATTCTAATTACTATATCTTTAGTAGAAATATCAATTTTTATTGCCTTATCGCTATCTCTATAATAACCAAATGGACAAGGTCCAGGTATGTGACCTGCCTTAATTGCACCACCTAAACCAAATTTAGTTCTTTCAGATACTATTTCAATCTCAAGTTGTGAAAGTACTGTCAGCATACGAACAAAGAAGCGACCGATTTGCTGTGCTAGTATTAACATCATCTCTATCACATATTAAATAACAATGGTATTGTTCTAATGTACTAATCAATGTTTCCAAGTCTTTCACACTACGAGTTACTCTATCAAGTTTATACGCAACTATATAATTAATTTTTCCTGCTTTCATATCTTCTAGCATTTGCTGGAATTGTGGTCTATGTGTAATGTCTTTTGCGGATATTCCTGCATCTTTATATACTTTATAAACTTCATATCCTTTATATTTACATAGAGCTTCAAGTTTTTCTTTTTGTTCTCCTAAACTAAAACCTTCTCTTGCTTGATCTTCTGTGCTTACACGAATATAAATTCCTGCAAAATTCTTTTTTTCATTACATTCAAGTTCAGTACTTTCCATTAAACTACCTCCAATTTTCTAACAGAAAAGGTGTTAGAATAGTAAATTTACCAACTAACACCTAAATTATTATTATAAATTATGCCTTACTTAAAAACAAAAATAACTTTTAGTATTAATTAGCCTTGATAATTTCTCTTAAACTTGAGAGAGGGTACTTGTTTGTCAAATCATTTATGTAGAAATAATCGTGATAATTAAAGAATAAATATGTTTTATCTTTAATTATAGCTTTATGTGGTTCTACATAAGCAACATTAAACTTTTCAAGTCTTCTCAAATTACCGTTCTTTATCTTTGGTTCACAATTACTAAAAGTGCAAGCCCATTTGATTTTTGAAAGTAATTCATTTTGAATAGTTATTTCTTTTTTAACTGTTGATATCATATCACAAAATCCTCCTTTTTTCAATATTTTGAGGCTATTTTTACCTTTTTATGGAATTTATCATAAAATGAATAAAAAAATAAGCCAATGTAAATTGACTTTTTAAAATGATATGATATTCAATTTTAGGATTACTCAAACTCGCTTATAGCAATGCTTTTCACGAGTTCGAGCAAATCCACCTTTGGTGCGGATGAGAGGACTCGAACCTCCACACCGTTGGTACTGGTTCCTAAGACCAGCGCGTCTGCCAGTTCCGCCACATCCGCTTATGTTTTGTTGACATAGAATATTGTAGCACACTTTATTATTCTATGTCAACAAATTTTTATTAATTTTTTATATTTTTTGTTCTTTCTTTTTTCTGCCTCTTTTTGGCTTTTCAGCTTTCTCTTCTTTAACCTTTTTCTCTTCAACATAACCAGGTTTTCCTAATAATCTAAACATGTTTTTCTTATATTTTTCTACCCCAGGTTGATTAAATGGATTTACTTCTAGCAATCTTCCAGACATTGCACATGCAAGTTCAAAGAAATATATTAAATGTCCTATTGTACATTCATTTAATTTATCTACTGTTAATATTATATTAGGAACTCCACCATCCACATGTGCTTCAATTGTTCCTTCCATAGCTTTTTTATTAACATAGTCTAAGCCTTTACCTACTAAGTAATTTAACTCATCTAAATTATCTTCATCTTGGTTTATAAATACATCTGAATCTGCTTCTTTAATATCAATTACTGTCTCAAATAAATTTCTTCTTCCTTCTTGTATGTATTGGCCTAAAGAGTGTAAATCAGTTGTAAATTCAGCTCCAGTAGGATATATACCTTTTAAGTCTTTTCCTTCGCTCTCTCCATATAATTGTTTCCACCATTCTATAATATAGTGTAGTTTAGGCTCATAGCTTACTAATATTTCGATATTTTTTTCATTTTTATATAAAATATTTCTAACAACCGCATATTTATAGCAGTCATTATATTTTAGATTCTTGTCTAAATATTTTCCTTGTGCAATTTTCGCACCCTCTAATAATTTATCTATGTTTATTCCAGCTGTTGCAATTGGTAATAATCCCACTGCTGTTAATACTGAATATCTTCCACCAATATTGTCAGGAATAACAAATGTTGTATATCCTTCTTCATCAGCAATTTGTTTTAGAGCTCCTCTTTTCTTATCTGTTGTAACATATATTCTTTTTCTTGCTTCATCAAGTCCATATTTATTTTCTAATAATTCTCTAAAAATTCTAAAAGCAACTGCTGGTTCAGTCGTAGTACCTGATTTTGATATTACATTTATTGATAAGTCCCTGTTTCCTATTAATTCTATTAAATCATTTAAGTAATTAGGATTTAAGTTGTTTCCTGCATATAATATTTGAGGAGTTTTTCTTTGCTCTTTTGGTAAAGAATTATAGAATGTATTTGTAAGAGATTCAATTACTGCTCTTGCTCCTAAATATGATCCTCCTATTCCTATTACAACTAGTACCTCAGAATCTTTTTGAATTTTTTTTGCACATTTTTTTATTTTTTCTACTTCTTTTTTATCATAGTCTGATGGTAAATCTAACCATCCTAAAAATTCATTTTCATCCTTTGATTTTTCATGTAATTCTTCATGTATTTTTGTTACTTTACTTGCATATATCATTATTTCTTCTTGTTTTATATTACTATGGTTCAAGTCTAATTTTATATTTTCCATTTTAGATACCTCCTCTTTAGTATTTATTCCTATTTTATATTAAGTATTCATTTTATTCAATAGACTTTTATTTTTTTATATTTGTTTTTATATTTTTTATTTTTTTCATAAAATTGCTAGACTTTTTTTATTAATTTGTGTATGATTATATAGTATAAAAAAATTAGTAATTAAATTGTTCTCAGGAGGTTTATTATGAATAAAATAATTCTTAAAATATTTTTAATTTTGTTAGTTGCTTTTGTATCTCTTACTACTTTTGTTTGCGCTACTGATATAAACTTATATTTACCTGGAACTGATAGTCCTACTGACAATATAGACAACTCTAATAATTCTGAAGTTCCTAATAATTCTGAAGTTCCTAATAATTCTGAAGTTCCTAATAATTCTGAAGTTCCTAATAATACTGATACAACAAATCAAGAAAATAATAATGTTATTGATAATACTTTAAATAATAACAATTCTGAATCAGAAGTTTTACAACCTACTGGGATTTCTTCTGCACAAGAAACTAGTTTAGGAATATCAAGTATTATAAATATAATATTCATAGCAGTTGGTGTTATTATAATATTACTTGCTATAGCAATTTTAATAAGATTAAATGGATAAATATAAGCGACTTTTAAAAGTCGTTTTTTTTATTTTCTTTCCACTATTTATCAGAATATTTTATATAAAATTATAAATACTAATATTGAGCATTTTTGAGCTTAGTTTTGAGAAAAGGAGGTTATTTACCTTTATGAAAAAAAGATTTTTTGCAATTGCTACTTTATTAGTTATTTTTTCATTTTTTATGGTTCCTTATACATTTGCAGCTAATAAAAATATGAATAATGCCGTAAATAATATTAGAAATGCCGTTGGTGGAACCGAAAATGTAGTTGAAGATGCAGGTAAAGGTATTGCTAATGGCATAAAAGATGGATTAAATTCTATTGATAATGGTGCTAAAGACGTAGGTAATGATATAAAAAATGATACTAATAATATGATGAATACTAATAATAGAAATACAAATTATAATGCAACCAGAACAGCTACAGATACAACAAGCTCTGGATTATTTGGAAATACTTCTAATGCTGTTTGGAGTTGGTTAATTATCGCTGTAGTTGCAATTATTATAGTAGCATTAGTTCTTTTCTATGCAAATCAAAACCAAAACACAACAACATATCATCATGATGATAATGAATAAGTAGTAAATTTATAACATGTATGTCTTCCCTTTTCTTGACACACATGTTATAATATTTATATTATGAATTTTAAGGAGCGTTACATACATGTCTAAAAAAATTATCGCTACGAACCCTACTGCCAGACATAATTATGACATAATAGATACATTAGAAGCAGGAATAGTACTTTATGGTACTGAAATAAAATCTATTCGTAATGGTAAGGTTAATTTAAAAGATAGCTATGCAGGTATAAAAAACGGCGAAGTATATTTGTATAGTATGCATATAAGTCCTTATGAACAAGGAAATATTTTTAATAAAGACCCTTTAAGAGACAGAAAACTGTTATTAAATAAACGTGAAATTTTTAAATTAGTTGGTCTTATAAAACAAAAAGGCTATTCACTTGTTCCTATTAGCCTTTATTTTTCTGGCAACTTTGTAAAAGTTGAACTAGGAATTGGAAAAGGTAAAAAATTATATGACAAACGTGAGGATATAGCAAAAAAAGATGCAGAACTTCGTATTCGTAAGCAATACGGAAAAATATTATAATAAAAAGGATTGATAAATAATGTTATTAGCTCTTTCAGGTGTTACTGGTATTGGAAAATCTTATTTTAAGGAAAGATTGGTTGAAGAGTTAAATTTTCATAAAGTAAATACTATAAGGACAAGACCTATTAGAATAGGTGAAAAAAATGGCGTTGATGGGATTTTTATTACCGATTCAGAATTAGATGAATTAAAAGAACAAAATAAAATTGTTTATGATTTTAAGGTATTTGGTGGAAGATATGCTTATTTAAAAGATGAAATATTTTCTGATGATAATATGGTTTTTGAAATGCATTATACAATGATTGATGATTGGAAAAAAATAAAACCAGATATAAAAACAATATACATTTTACCTCAAGATCTTAGTGTTCCTAAAACAAAAGCTAAAGAAAGAAACCTTTCTAAAGAAAAAGAAATTGAAAGAATCAATGAAATTGATGAACAATATAACAGATTTATGAATGATAAGGTTTTTCAAAGTAAATTTGATTATATATTATATAATAATTATGACAAAAAATCAGAAGAACAACTATTAAACTTAATAAGAAATTTAATTAGTAAATAATTTGGAGGTTATATGAATAATACATACTTTACTTTAGATGATAATTTTGAAAAAATTATCAAAAACACATTAAATGATAAAGAAATAATTAGTTTAAAACAAATTCCAACTGGTTGGACTAATATAGTTTATGAGGTTACAACATCTGAAGGTAACTTTTTCTTTAGATTTCCTAGAGATGAGTTTTGGTCTAGAACAATTGTTAAAGATTATGAATTTGCCAAATATATTTATGGTAAAACAGACTTTAATACTGTAAAACTAGATATTTTTTATGATAATGATAGACCATTTAGTGTTCATAAAAAAATACCTGGCATTCCACTTGCTGAAGTTATGAATGACTTAAGTGCTGATGAAATAAAAAATATTTCTGATGAAATTGCTAAGTTCATGTATCAACTTCACCATTTAAATTATGATAAATCTAAGATATTTACCATACATAATATTGGATTAAACTTAACAGATTTTTTAGATGAATTACTAAATGTTCATGTTGCTCAAAATGATATGAAATTTTGGTACCCTTCTACCCTTTCTTCTGATGATAATTGCCTTGTTCACGGTGACTTAAATTCTAGTAATATACTATTAGATGAAAATCATCATGTTTCTGCTATAATTGATTTTGGCTTTGGTGGTTTTGGAAATAAATATAATGATATTGGAAGAATTATTGGAAGATGTCCTGAAACTTTTAAAAATGACATTGTAAAAAGTTATGAGTCATATTCAAATGCTAAATTAAATTCTGAAGTATTACATAATAATATTGAAACATGGACTAATATTGATAATGGATATATAAACTACATGAGAACAATTGGTATATATGAATAATTTAAAAGCGATATAATATTTTGTTATATCGCTTTTTTGTTTTATGCTTTATTGCTTGATCCAAATACATCTCTTATTTTATGTTGAACTGTTTCTTTTATTAGTTCTCTAGCTGGTTGCATGTATTTTCTCGGATCAAATACTTCTGGGTTTTCAATTAGTGCTTTTCTTATAGCACCTGTCATTGCTAAACGTAAATCTGTATCAACATTTATTTTTGATACTCCTCTTAAGCTAGCTTCATGTAACATTTCATCTGGTACGCCTTTTGCTCCAGGTATATTTGCTCCATATTTATTACATAATTCTACTAATTCAGGAATAACAGTTGATGCACCATGTAATACTATTGGAGTATTAGGTAATTTTTCTTTTACTTTCTCTAATATGTCAAATCTTAATTTTGCTTCACCTTTAAATTTATATGCTCCATGACTTGTTCCTATTGCAATAGCTAATGAATCACATCCTGTTCTTTCTACAAATTCTTTTGCTTGGTCTGGATCTGTGAACATTGCATCTGAAGCAGCAACATTTACTTCATCTTCAATTCCTGCTAATTTTCCAAGTTCTGCCTCAACAACTACTCCTCTATTATGAGCATATTCTACAACTTTTTTTGTTAAAGCTACATTTTCTTCAAAGTCATATTTTGATCCATCAATCATAACTGATGAAAATCCATGGTCTATACACATTTTGCATGTTTCAAAATCTGGTCCATGATCTAAATGTAAAGCTATTGGAATATCATTTTCTTCTAATGCTGCTTCTATCATTTTTCTTAAGAAGCCTATTCTTGCATACTTAATTGCACTTGAAGATGCCTGTAAAATAACTGGAGAATTTTCCTCTGCAGCTGCATCTACAATTCCTTGTATGATTTCCATATTATTAACATTAAATGCACCAATAGCAAAATGTTCTTTCATTGATTTTTCAAACATGTCTTTTGTTGTTACTAATGACATAATCCTTCCTCCTTAATTTAAACTTCATTAATTATATATCACTTAAATTTAATATTCAATATTAAAATAAAAAAAGTAAGCTCTACTCTCCAAATATGAAGAGTAGAGCTTGGACAACATAAGGATTACTCAGGATTACTCAAATTTCAAATTTAGTGGACATGGCTTTTATAAAGCCATATGGACCAACTCTGAACAGATATTCTCTGTTCAAAATTCCTACATTCTTCGAATTTACTTCTTGAAGAATTCTTTTCGCAAACTCCTCTTTTACAGAAGTTTCTCCATGGTTTACAAGGATAAGTTTAATATCCTCAAATTGTTGCAGGAACTCAATCATTTCATCTGCTTTTGCATGTGCAGAAAATTCGGTGGTGTACTCCACCCTTGCTCTTTTTGTGCAAAGCATCCCTCCTATCGACACAATGTCTCCATTTTCTGCCGATTTGAGTCTTGCTCCCAAGGTTCCTTCAGTAGTAAATCCAGTAAACTGAATCAAACACTTTTCCTGTTTGATATACTTGATTATATACTGAGGTGCAGGTCCATACGACCCCATGCCCGAAGTGGTTACTATGATTTTACACTCGTCAGATTCCAAAACCTGAGCTCTATTTTCTTTGTTAACAAAGCAAAGATTTTGAGGAAGAAAATCCACGGCTTCCGGTTTTATTTCCAATTCTTCTTTTGAGAATAAAGCCGTATACCTCAAACCCAAAGTTCCATCTGCAAAAATCGGGATATCAGTACTTAATTTTCCTTCATCTTGCATGGTCTTAAGTTTGTATAGGATTTCTTGGAACCGTCCAAGCGAAAATGCCATGTTGACAACTGTGCCTCCACTCTTGATACAGTTAAGAACATTTTCTTCGAAGCATTCTGTTACTTCATCAGAATTTGTTGTACCATATGTGGACTCTTGAATTATTGTCAACGGTAAAGTTTTCACTGCCTTACGCAATTTTGGAATATTGGAGAAAATATTTTTATTGTTGTAATCTCCTGTAAACAAAAGGTTAATGTTTGGATATCCTTTATACCGGACTTGAATGAGTATAAGAGCGGCACCTATAAGATGTCCATTCTTAAACATTGTGAGCTTGATGTTTGGATTGATATCCACGCTTTTGGTATACTCTGTTGCTGATACATGTCTTAATGTTTCTGCAACATCCGACTCCGAATACAATTGCTTGGCGTTATTACGCTTTGCAACATCCTTTAGTACTTTATACGAGTCTGCTAATGCTAATGGTAACAAGATAGCGGTAGCCTTGCTTGTATAAATTTCGCCTGTAAATCCTTTCTTAACAAGTAATGGAAGTCTTCCAGTGTGGTCTACATGGTTGTGTGTTACCACACAGAATTCAATGTTTTCCGCATTGAATGGGAAACTCGCGTTGTACTGTGAATAGTCACTTTCCTGAAACAGTCCACAGTCAACAATAAACCTTGTTTTTTCTCCATTCGGATAATTTACAATCACAAGATTGCAAGAGCCTGTCACTTCGGGTTGTAATGCCATAATATCGGCATAGAACCGTTCCTTTGAACCCATAAGTTTTTCTCCCTTCGAAAATAAAATTTATTCACGATTCATCCCAAATCATTGAACATGCATACATTATATACTATTTATACCAATAAGACAAGTGCTTTTATTTATTCTTTTCATATTTGTAACTACTACACATTGATTCATCTGGTTGTTTTGTATCACAACCAATTATTGGTGTTACAATTATTTGTCCTAATTCACATTCTTGACACTTCTTGTTGTTGTATTTACAGCTTTCTACTGTACAATTAATTTTTTGATTTTTTTCCATAAAAAATAGCCTCCTTTAATATTTTAGCGAATTATAGATTCACTATTTACAATATTATTATGGCTATTTTTTAAAATTTTATCTAAAAATTTATTTTGTTTTTTTGCCGTCTTTCTCTATTCTATTGCATTCCGTGTCTCCTGTAATTTTGCAATCTTTTGGATTTTTAAAACTCAAATACCAATTCATTCCATTTTGATTTTTTTCAATTTCTTTTTGCTTTTCTTGTAGTGCCATAAAAGTTTGAGGTGGCGTCAATATTACTGGTTGGCATGGAACCCAATTTGCTGGTGTTGATGCTTTATTGCTATCAGCTACTTGCAAAGCATTTAAAGCTCTTAAAATCTCTGGTATACATCTACCAACATTCATTGGATAAACAAGTATTAGTCTTACCATTCCCTTTTCATCTATTAAAAATACATTTCTGACAGTTTCTGTTGTGCTTACATCATTAGAAATCATACCATATTTTCTAGCAATCGCACCATTTCTATCTGCTATAATTGGGAATGGCACTCTAATTCCTGTTTTGCAGTAAATATCATATATCCAAGCCAAATGTGATGCATTACTATCTACGCTTAATCCTAACAAACATGCATTTAATTGTTCAAAATATGGATTTGCCTTTGAAAAAGCAATAATCTCGGTTGTGCAAACTGGGGTAAAAGCCTTCAATTTGGGGATAATTATTTAATTATTTTTTCTATATTTCCTATACTATATAATGGTATATTAGTTAGCCATTCTTCTACTCTAAAATTAGCCATTGAGGTTCTAACATTAATTTTTGTATTATATTTTTCTACAAATGATTTTAAGCTTTTGGCTTGTAAATTTTCATTTGATTTTACTTCTATTGGTACATTGTTTTTACCAATTTGTACTATAAAATCAATTTCTGCAATTCCTTTTTCTGATGACCAATAAAACACATTTAATTCTGTACATTCTTTTAATTGGCATAAAACATATTGCTCTGTTAAACTTCCTTTAAATTCTTCGAAAATATCATTGCCTTCTAAAATTGTTTTAGAATCTAAATCTGCCATTGCTCCTAATAATCCCACATCCAATAAATATAACTTAAATGCATTGAAATCTTGATATGCAGATAATGGAACTTTGCAGTTATTTACCCTGTTAACTTGATAAACAAGTCCACAATCTATAAGCCATGATAATGCAATTTCATATTCTCTTGCTCTAGCACCTTCTTTTACTAAACCATATATGAATTTTTTATTTTCTTTTGCAAGTTGTGTAGGAATATTATTCCATAGTTGCCTAATTCTTGGAACAACATTGTTTGGTGCATGTTTAGAAAAATCTTGTTCATAATCTTTTAATAGTGTTTTTTGTATATTACGAACTTCTGCTAAATTTTTTTCTTCTATATACGAATTAACCACTTCTGGCATTCCACCAATATAATAATAAAGTTTTAAATAATCTTTATATTTATTATTAAATACACTAATCATATCAAATTCAATGTTTTTTAATAAATTTAATAAATGGTCTTGCCCCAATGCATCTAAAAACTCAAAAAAGCTTAAAGGCATTAAGTCCATAAAATTTACTTTACCAACTGGGAATGAAGTCCCTTGATGCATAGCCACTCCCAAAAGAGAACCAGCTGCGACAATATGGTATTCATTTGCATTTTCATAAAAATATTTTAGTGCTTTTAATGCATTTGGAGTTTCTTGAATTTCATCAAAGATTATTAGAGTATTTTCAGGCTCAATATTTATTCCTGATTCAATCTTTAATCCTTGTATTATTCTATTCAAGTCAAACTCTTCATTAAATAATATATCCATTCTTGAATTATTATCAAAATTTATGTAAGCACATTTTTCATAATATAATTTTCCAAATTCTTTCATGAGCCAAGTTTTTCCAACTTGTCTTGCACCTCTAATTATTAAAGGTTTTCTATTTTTAGATACCTTCCATTCTTTTAACGTTTCCATTCTTTCTCTATACATATACTCACTCTCCTAATGTATAATCTAATTATATTATAGCACTATATTTCACAAAAATCAAACGACTTTTGTAGAAAGTGTGCACATTTTTCAAATGACTTTTCATATATTTAGTCACTTTTTACAAACGACTTTTAGATATTACTCATTATTTTGAAAAATACTATTTATATTAACTTTTTAATGTCTGGTTTTAGCTCGAATTTCACACTTTTATCGTGATAAATCCATATTTTATCAATTAAACACTCTAAAATATATCTATTTGGTTCATTAGATTTTAGAATATCATCAAAATATTCTATTGCTGTTTTTAATTTTTTTATTTTTTCTGTGTCTAAATCTTCTTGCTGTTGTTCTAATAGTTTTTGTAATTGTTCTATACGATTAGTTTTGTCTTTTTCCAATTCTTTATATGTATTTTCAATCATTTCTCGTTGATACTCATTTTTAGTGTTAGTTAAATCTTTAATTTTTTGACTAATCAAAACTTTGTATTCAGCATTTAAGTTTTCGATTTCAAATTTGATTTTTTCTTTATTATTTGTTTTAGCATTAGTTTTTGTTTGAAGCTGTATTTTATTTATTTCATCTATGTATTTATTTTTAGTGAATTTTAAAAATTCCTTAAAATGTATAATTATGTCTGATTCTTTAATTTCATGGCATTTACATCTAGCTTTACCATAAGTTCTATATTGTGAACATTCATAACCTTTTTGAGATTGTTTTCTAGTTATAGTTATGCCACTTACTCCAAAACCACAATCGCCACATCTGCAAAGTCCTGAAAAGTAATAATTTCTTTTTCTCGTACTTGATGTGCTTTTGGTATTTACTTTTCTTTTTCTTATTTCTTGAGCTAAATTAAATGTCTCTTTAGATATAATTGCTTCATGATGATTTTCAAATACAAAATGTTCTTCCTCTGGAAGCTTTATTGCTTTGCCTCTTATGGATACAGTCTTTTTCTTATGAGTTCTAAGTGTGCCACAATATACATCATTCTCTAAAATATTTCTTACCATATATGTGGACCATAATTTTTGAACAGGATGTTTATATATTCTGCCTCTTTCCAAGTGTTTCATTTGATAGTAAACTGATGGAGTTGGATAATTATATTTACTATTTAGAATATCGCAAATTTTCTTTCTTCCAATTCCTTCATCGGTATATAGCTTATATATCAATTCTATAACAGGTCGTAGTTCTTCATCAACATATAGCTTTGTTATATCCTCTGGATCTTTTATATATCCATAATAATTTCCCATAATTAATCTTCCTGTTTTTTGTTTAGAATACATGTGATCTCTAGTTTTTCTTGAACAATCTTTAACATATCTTTCATTAAACCATGTTGTTATTCCAATAGTATCATCTCTATCATTTAAAACATCATAAGTTCCACCCATTTCAGAAACTAATATTAAATTCTTTTGAATATTCTTAAACTCATCTATTAAAACTAATACTCGTCCGTTATGTCTTCCAATTCTTGATAAATCTTTTGCTATGACTACATCAATTTTTCCTCCTTTTACTTTTTCAATCATTTTTGAAAATGCAGGTCTGTTAAAGGTATATCCCGAAACATTGTCATCTATGTAGAAGTCTGAGATAGTCCAATTACGAGAAATTGCATAGTCTTGAATAATTCTTTTCTGTTCTTCAATACTTGCATAGTTTTCTTTGTCTTCATCTCTAGACAATCTACAATATCCGTACAACTGTCATTTTTTTCTCCAAATCTCGCCTGATATTGCTTGTTTTCATGTTAGCATACATTTCTATTTAATTCCACTTGTTTCGTAATTATTTTTTCAAGAATCTCGGGATAATTCTCTTTTCCAGTTACGAAAATAGCCACGCTATATTTTTCTTTTTTATACTTTTGGGCTAAATCTTTTGTTTCTTTTTTCTGGAGTTCATCTTCTGTCAAATAAATTTGAACATACTTCGTGCCTTGTATTTCTGTATTTGTAATTTGCATTACTTTTTAACTCCTTCATAACATTATTAATAAATGTTATGCTAAAAAGAGAACTGTTATCTCTTTTTATTTTAAATTACAATATAGAAATAGAGTAAAACTTTTTCATATTTCTCAAATTTCATCACCTCAAATTTCTATATATGAAGCCAAAAATTTTATCAAATGTTGCATTTTTTTAAAATTTTATCATTTTTTTCAAACTTTTTTAAAGTTTGCAGGAGCAGGGAGTCACCCTGAACTCCCATTTACGCCTAAAAGCGTAGTTTTTAGCGGGATACTCAAAAATATAGAGGCGACATTTTGACGCCCCTATAAAATTATAGAACTATTATATAAATTGTAAGTTTTCGCTTACTCATTATTTAACCATTTAAGTAAATTTTCAAATTCCTCATAATGATTTTTAAAAAATTTATTTTGTTTTACTAAATTAATAATCTCATTTTCCGATAACCATTCAATTGAAGAGACTTCATCTTCTTGCAATTTTAGTTGTTTTATATCTTGTATATCCATTTTCACATAATAATCATCCCAAAATACTCTTTCTGCTTCTGACTTACCAGAAAAATATAATTTTAAATCTTTAGGATTTAGTTTTAAACCAATTTCTTCTTCAACCTCAGTAATTATACCTTGAATACTACTCTCTCCTGATTTTGGATGTCCACCCGTTGTTGCAAATTTTCCATTTTTCCTTGCACTTCTTTTTTGAATTAAAAATTCTCCTTTTGAATTTTGTATAAAAATCAATACTACAACTATATATTTATCTTTTGGAATTTCCTCTCCTTTAAATATAGTTTCTCCTGTCAATTTTCTATTTTCATCATATAAATCTCTTTTTTCCATTAACATATGGTTCTCCTCTACAACTTACTATTTTTCCAACTAATTACTAAATTGTGCAATTTGCAATTATTTTTTACCTATCCTTGTCAAAAATCGTACTACAAATTCAATAGCTAAAATGAAATGTTCCTATTTTTAATTGATTCATTCGAATCATCGCCTATCTTCTATTATTTCTATATCCATTCCTTATATTTCTTTATATAAATTTTCTTTGCATAACTTGCTACAATACAATATAAGAATGTGACTCCAAATATCATGAAAATATATTTTAATGCAATTGGTGCTAAGCCTATCGCAGTTCCTAGAGGCGTAAATGGTACTAAAATTCCTATTATAATTAACAGAATTGAAGATATATAAACAGCCTTATGTGCGTTACTTTGTATAAATGGTGTTTTTGCCGTTCTTATAATGTGCATTCCTATTAAATTTGATACTATACTGTAAGTGAACCATATTGTTTGAAAGTGTGTAACATCTCTAACTGTGAAAACAAACCATAATAGTAAAAATACAACTATATCAAATAGTGAACTTACAGGACCCATAAAAAACATAAAACTTTTTAAGCTTTTTATATTTAATTTTTTTGGCTTTCTAATCAATTCTTTATCTACATTATCAAACGGAATTGTCATTTGACCAAAGTCATATAATAATCCTTCTACTAATAGTTGAATTGGTGTTTCAGGTAAAAATGGTAGTACAATGCTTGCAATAATTACTGAAACTACTTCCCCAAAGTTGAAGCTTGTTGCCATTTTTATATATTTCATTAAATTTACATATGTTTTTCTTCCGTTCCATTACACCATCTAATAGTACATTAAGGTCTTTTTCAAGTAATATAATATCTGCAGTTTCTTTTGCTATATCAACTGCAGTATCAACAGAAATTCCAACATCGGAATTTGTTAACGCTGGACTATCGTTTATTCCATCTCCCATATATCCTACAACATTTCCATTTTGTTTTAAAACTCTAACAATCCTTGCTTTTTGTATTGGAGAAAGTTTCGCAAATATATTATTTCTTTTTAATAATCTTGATAGTGCTACATCTGATAATGTATCTATTTTATTTCCAGTTACGATTTCTTTTGAATTTATCCCTGCTTTATTGCAAACGCATCTTGTAACTTCAACATTATCACCTGTAAGAACCATAACTCTTATTCCAGCATTGTTTAAACCTTCTATTGCTTCTTTTGCACTTTCTTTTGGTGGATCAAGAAAACCTATAAAACCTAGTAAAGTCATGTCTTTTTCATCAGTACTATTAAAATCTTTTTTATTATTAGTTATAATTTTTTTACAAATGGCAACAACCCTAAAGCCTTCCTCATTTAAGTTTTTACAAATTTTTCTCATGTTTTCTATTTTTTCATTTGTAAGCTTTTCCGTTTGTCCCTTATATTCAAATGTTGTACAAATATTTAGAATTTCTTCAACAGCACCTTTTGTTATTAATTCATCTTTATTATCAGTTTCTACTGCTACAGATAAACACCTACGAGAAAAGTCAAAAGGAATCTCATCTATTTTTTTATATTTTTTTAAACTATTTTCAATTCCAACAGTTTTAGCTTTAGCTACTACTGCCTCGTCTATATTGCTTTTTAGTCCTGTTTGCAAATAGGCATTTAAAAAGGCATATTTTAAAATGTTGGAGTCTTCTTCTCCATTTACATTTAAGTATTTTTCTAGAACAATCTTGTCTTCTGTTAATGTTCCCGTCTTATCTGTGCAGAATATGTTCATTGCTCCAAAGTTCTGAATTGAATCTAGCTTCTTAACAATAGTCTTCTTTTTTGACATTCTTACAGCACCTTTAGATAAACTTGAAGATAAAATAACAGGTAGCAATAGTGGTGTTATGCAAATGGCTATTGCAACAGCAAAAGTAAATGCTAGAATAATATCATGTTTTTCCACATTTATTAAAAATACTATTGGAATCATAAAAATCATAATTCTAATTAATAATTTACTTATACTTTCAATTCCTTTTTGAAATGCTGTTTTTTCCTTTCCAGAAGTTACGGTATTTGCTATTTCCCCAAAATATGTTGAATCTCCAATTTTTATTACAACACCTTTTGCTGAACCAGATACAACATTTGTACCCATAAAACAGATATTATCAAAATCCGATATACTGTCTAATTCTTCTTGATTGTTTTCTAATTCAACGGTTTTCTTTATATTATCAGATTCTCCAGTTAATGAAGCCTGTCCTACATATAGGTCTTTTGATTCGATTATTCTTAAATCAGCTGGTATAATACTTCCAGCAGACAATAAAACAATGTCTCCTAAGGTTACATTTTTAACTGGTATATTTATTTCTTTGTTATCTCTAATAACTGTAGTAGTTGTTTCAACTATTTCCCTTAATTTTTCTGCTGCCTTATTAGATCTATATGACTCAAAAAAATCTAATAAAGTACTTGCAGTAACTAAAATTGCTATGACTATTATATTTGCATAGCTTGGTTCTATTGCTAAATATATATCTGTATATATTAAGATAATTGAAATACCAATTAAAATGCAGTTAAAAGGTGTTATTAAACTTTGTAGTAAATAATTATACCACTTCTTAGGTTTAGCCTTTTTTGTTTCGTTAAGACCAAATTTTTTAATATTAATTTCAGCTTGTTTACTAGTAAGCCCCTTTTCATTTAAGTTATGCTTTTTTAAAAATTCATCTCTTTGTGTAGTACTGTCTTCTCCATACATTTTTAATACATCAACATTTTCTTTTGAATCACTCATATTTACACCTCTTTATATAATAAGTTTCCTAATATAATTAATAATATTCCTGTTTTTATTTTTTTCATAATCAATCCTTCATTTCAACAAATTTCTATTTTTCTAATTCATATAATACCACAAACTCATTTATCCTGTCAAAATTATCCATTGGATAATTTTGCAGGAACAGGGAGTCGCCCCGAATCCCAATAAGAGCCTAAAAGCGTGGCTTTTAGCAGGATACTCAAAAAATATAGAGGCGACATTTTGATGCCTCTATAAAATTATAGAACTATTATATAAATTGATTGAAAAAATCATTTCTATTTTTCTTTGTCAGCTAGTTCAAATACCGCCTTTGTATATTTTAATAATTCTTTTTTATTTTTAAATCCACAAGTTTTTGCAAAATAATCTGCATATATTGTGTCCTCTTTTACTACTCCTGTTTGTATTGCTTTATTTATATTATAACTCTCTTTTGATGATATATCTCTTAGTCTTAAGTATTCTGTTACTGTTAGATTATAAA